>Ga0126342_10018145_pt1 | contig 12087 bp, 13 predicted proteins | sample Cyp1metagenome_FD_92528 | JGI IMG/M metagenome (GOLD analysis project Ga0126342, IMG submission 92528) | Coral microbial communities from Lord Howe Island, Old Settlement Bay, Australia - Cyphastrea 1 metagenome | ecosystem: Host-associated > Invertebrates > Cnidaria > Coral ... | reverse complement strand
TTTGGTGGCTGGAAAAGGCAACAGTACATATTGCTTACAGACTTGGACACACATGTCAGAAAATGCTCAAAACATAGCATTTTTTACGAGATTTGTGGGCGCTGAGAGCGCTGGCCTCTCATATATATATATATATATATATACAATACACAGTACAGCATTACGGTACATGTTTTCATACATAAGATAATACACACGAGTTCCCACTCCGATTCCCCATCCAAGCGAGTTGCGAAGGATCCATAGGACCAAGTCCCACCTTGGAGAGGTCACAGCGCTAAAAATGGATGGCTGTGCTGCGAATGTGTGGTTTCTCACGTCAAAAACACAGGAAAAAGTTGAAGTGTCAGGATTCTGCTTTGAAGAACTGGTTCAAGTTCAGATCAGTTCTTGTTCACTGGGATCTCTGATGATCAGATCCCAGCGAATCACACCATTTGTCAGTTCAGCGCGATGGAGCATGTGCAATGGATGATATGGTCACGAGTTTTTGGAAACACAGCATCCAGTCCCTAACAACTCCTAACACATCCAACAATGGCTTCACAATGGCTTCACATATCATTGGTTCACAACCAGGCTTGGGTATGATCTAAACTTGGGGGATCTCCAACAACCACCAACAACAATTCATGTCATATGGCTGTGGGTCGAAGATTGGGCACTGAACCCACCAAATTGACCTATCTCTCGGCATTTCCATTCTCAAGCTGTGGGGATGCTCCTCTCAATCCATGATTTCTTGCGTGACTTCAGCTTCGATCAAGCTTCGGTCACGAAATCTCCCAAATACTGCAGAAATGTCCCAAAAAATTCCCTTGGGTCTCCCCAACTGTTGAGCCTTGACGGCCTAGCTGGAAAGTGTTGGCCGGTTTTTCACGGTTTGGTTTCTGAGAGAAAAGATTAAAACATGTGGTTAAGTACCGCCATTTGGGGGGTTCCAGTTTCAATTTTGATGGTGACAAGGGGATTTCGGGTGAATTCCTTTCATAATGAAGATTTTGATGCGGGAGCCTCCTCAGCAGTTTGATGTAGATGTTGATCTCTTTTTGGCAGCTAAGCTGTCACTATACTACTGAGTTACTACTGCACATATCATCTTATACGATGAATCAAAGATATTTGTCAACGTGGGATGTGTTATGTGCTAGCAAAGTTGCCAAAATCTGTTTGCTGGTTCTGAACTTTTGACCCATACCCATATAGGTATGGATCAAGCCGTAATCCCTTCCCTCTAAACCCTGGTTTAGTTTGGATCTATTCATTGGTTGGGGGTGCCACATGGGTGTATTTAATACTAAGGGGATCAGTCTGGCAAATGTCTTGAAATGTTGCCAGCATGATGGGAAGTCCTGCTCACTTCTCTGGTGGTGCTAAACATTGATCGGTACAGCACTTTACGGTCCAGCACTTTGTGTCATGTGCGTCTTGAGACATTGTACATCATAACACCAGCGACAAACCCTGATCTTGGATGTTCTTGGACCATGGCCATTGCTCACCAGATGCGAAGGCCATACAATAGACTACTATCATGTGGTTGGGAAACTAGCTCCCCATACGGGGAATATGGATACCCCTAGCTCCGAATCTGCCTTTTTGCTCATATCCCTTTTGTTTGTTTACATCCACTTGCCGTCACACCAGTCACACCTGTGTAATTCTTGGAATATGTCTGCTGCTGTTGTTCTTCCAATTAAAGAATAAATGGTTCATGTCTAAAAAAAGGTCAAACCTTTTTCTTCCAGACATTGCATAGTTACATAATGTTGCATAGTTCTTTTCACTGCATTCCTGGCTGAATTATCATAATTCACCAAGCTGCAGTCGGTGATTTGGGGATGGGAATCCTGCATTCTGCAGGCCTCTGGGAATCAAACAAGGCCTGGAAAAATCCCCGGACTTGGATGATTTTACCATCCAAACCTCCATGATTCTAGGGGGGGTTCCACAAATGGTATCCAAAATGGATGGTTTCGAAAATGGAAAATCCCATCTAGAAATGGATGATGACTGGGGGTACCCCTATTTCAGGAAACCACCATATCTTGCTGATGATCCCACTTAGTATCCCAATGATATCCTAATGTCCCTGGAAATCACCGTTATTATCCCTGTACATATCCAAGCCTCATCCCAACTATGTTCCATATACGTCTCAATGATCCAAGAAATCCCCTACAAGAAATCCCCATCATTTCCCATCCGCCCCACATTCTGAAAAGGCGGATCCGCCTTGCAGAGCAAGGTTTCTCCCACATCTCTCGCCACAAGGGCGGCAGTCTGGCCAACGTCCGTGGTTTCTTGGGGAAATGATCTACTTCCATGGTGGGTAAACACCACATCTATGCTCGGATATCCACAGAAAACTCACATAGCTATGAGAAACCCACCATGAAAGTAGATCGTTTCCGGACATGAAATTTTCCCCAGGATTTAACTGATTTAACCCACTGGAAATGGGGATTTGACGAGCACAAATGGAAGCTGACCCTCTGGTCATCCAGAAATCTGCTCCAAAAAGGGATATTTTGATAAAGGATTTCCCAGCACCCTTGGTAGGATTACCTGATAGCAAAGGGGACTCTGTTTGAATTTCAGGACCCCAAATCATTCAAAAAAGAATACACACAACTGTCATTTTGCATGGTCTGTCTTCCTTGCCGGAAACACTTAAGTGATTTGGGGGTTCAGTTTTTGAGAAATCCTGAATCTTTCGAAGCAGGAATGTCATGAAAATTCACCGTCCAACTCACCTCTCCCCTTCCAACAGTCTCTACCTGGTGTTGCTGCCACCACTCTCGCAGTTTTTTCATCACTCCCTCCTGGATGGCATGGTGTCCAGCTAAGAGGCTGAAGTGTACAACCTGCCCTGCCATGTCAAGGTTAAGTCCAAACATGGCAAACAAGTTCCCTCTCCTGGCGTAAGCCGACAAATCGTTTCTCCCGGTATGCAGAATCCACCAAAAGTCCTGTGCGGCCCATGGCAGGAGGTGGTGGGGGCGGGAAATCGACCAATTAGGTCCCAATTTTTGGAAATCAAATCTCCATGAAAGCAGGGTCTCAGGGGGAAAGTCGGGTTTTAGACCATATTTGATTTTTTTCAAGTTTTTCAAACATCATACCAGTTTTTCCAAATGTACTAAGATTTTGGTTTAGGTCCGACCCGGATTAGATATCCTTTCACCCTTGAAAGGGTGGATGAAAATGCACTGCAAGCAGCAAACACCTGATTATTTTTCGTGCAAATGAGGTTCCTTGTGGTTCCCTGTTTCAACAAAGAATTTTGCTCGAAGACTCCCCGAATTTTCTAGATATACGTTTTTTTGTCCAGCGAAAAATGGTACCTCAAACAACTCAAACAGTTTAGATTTGGGTCCAATTCCAAAAGCCGCTGTAAATCGACCATGGCCGTGTCGCACGGCTCCTGTCACGGCCATGGTGCTGTTCAATGCCTGGCCAACTGCCCGCAGGATGCCTGCAAATGGTGTTTAATGCCTAGATTAGACCCCCATGATTATCATATGTTCTAGTAATTAGCAGTAGCAACAGTAAGAGCAATAGGAAAAACAATAGTAATAGTAATAGCAATGGTAAAAGCAATAGCAATAGTATTCGCAATAGCACTATCACTAGCAACAACAATAGTAAAAGCAATAGCAATAGTAATAGCAAAGCAATAGCAGTGGCAATAGCAATAGTAATCGTAATAGCACTAGCAATATCAGTAGTAAAAACAATAGCAATAGCAATAGCACTAAAAATACCAAAAGGAAATAGCACTAGCAATAGGAATAGCAATAGCAGAAGCATAGTGATAGTAATTGCGATAATAAAAGCAATAGCACTAGCATTAGCAATAGCACTAGCACTAGTAAGAGCAATAGCAATCGCAATGGCAAAAACAATAGCAATAGCAAAGGTAAAAACAATAGCATTAGCAATAGTCAAAGGAAGTTTGGATGTCTAACTTCCGTGGTACGGATCTTTGCAAGTCATTGAAGTCACACAAGAGATCTGACAGCAAAGAGATCTGACAGCAGAGAGATCTCACAGCAAAGAGATCTCACAGCAAAGGGATCCCACAGAAAAGAGATCTCACAGCGAAGAGATCTCACAGCAAAGAATCTCGCCGCAAAGAGATCTGACAGCAAAGAGATCTCACAGCAAAGACTTCAGTTTTGGAGGGAAGTCTCGCACGAAAGCTTTGTTTTCACATCTTCACCTTTCACTTCTTGAGGGAAGTCTCGCACAAAGCTTTGTTTTCACAGCTTCAACTTTCACTTTTTGAGGGATGCCTCGCACGAAAGCTTCGTTTTCACATCTTCAACTTTCAGATTTGGGGGAAGTCTCGCACGAAAGCTTCGTTTTCACACCTTCAACTTTCAGATTTGGAGGGAGGTCTCGCACGAAAGCCTTCAATTTTCACTTTTTGTGGGAAGTCTCACACGAAAGCTTCGTTTTTACATGTTCAACCTTCACTTACACGAGAGCTTCGTTTTCACAAGGTTCGTTGGTGCTGCGGCTGCGTGTGTGATACTGTGGTCTTTTGCAGCTGGGCATCGTGGATCGTATTGGAGTGGCTGCATCCAGGTTGCGAGGGTGATTTGTCAGCGGACTTTCCCTTTTTGGCGCTGTAATTTTCCTTTTAAAATTCCTTTTGAAGGTCCTTCAAAATCATCCTTTTTATTTTGCTTCAGTGCTAATTCTGGTGCCACTGTGCGTGAAAGCTTGTGTGTGTAAAAGCTCCTCTGTGCAAAAGCTTCTGTGTGTGAAAGCTTGCTGTGTGTAAAAGCTCCTCTGTGTCAAAGCTTCTGTGTGTAAAAGCTCCTCTGTGTAAATGCTTCTGTGTGTAAAGGCGTCTCTGCTTAAAAGCTTCTGTGTGTAAAAGCTTCTCTGTGTAAAAGCTTGCTGTGTGTAAAAGCTTCTGTGTGTAAAAGCGTGCTGTGTGTGTGTGTAAAAGCTCCTGTGTGTAAAAGCTTGCTCTGTGTAAAAGCTTCTGTTTGTAAAAGCCTTCTGTGTGCAAGAGTTTCTCTGTGTAAAAGCTTCTGTGCAAAAGCTTGCTCTGTGTAAAAGCTTCTCTGTGTAAAAGCTTGCTTGTTGTGTGTAAAAAAAATGCAGGTCTTGTAAAGTAGTAAAAAGTTGTCCTTGGAAGTACTTTGTGCAAGCTTTGTAGTACAAAGTAGCACCAGGAAGAACACTTTGTGCAAGCCTCGCAGTACAAAGTACTACTGGGAAGTACTTTTGCGCGAGCTTTGTAGTACAAAGAGTACTGGGAAGTGTTTTCTGCGAGCTTTGTAGTACACAGTAGTACCGGGAAGTGCTTTGTGCAGCCTTTCAGCCTTTGTAGTGCAAAGTAATACTGGGATGTCTTTTGCACAAACTAGTACATAAAAGGCTCTGTGTGTGAAAGCTTCTGTGTGAAAAGCTTCTCTGTGTAAAAGCTGCTGTGTGTAAAAGCTTCCTACTGTAAAAACTTGCTGTGTGTAAAAGCTTCTCTGTGTAAAAAAATCTGTGTGTAAGTGCTGGCTGTGTGTAAAAGCTTCCCTGTGTAAAAGCTTGCTGTGAGTAAAAGCTTCCCTGTCTCTGTCTAAAAGCTTCTGTGTGTAAGCTTCTCTGTGTAAAAGCTTGCTGTGTGAAAAAGCTTTTCTGTGTAAAAGCTTCTCTGTGGAAAAGCGCAGGGGTCGCCAGGGGGCCGCTTGCTTTGGCGCCGAGATCCGTTTTTGGAGCAGGTTTTGGGCCAGAGGGGAGATGAGATGATCTGAGAGTGCGCTGAGAAGAGCTGACAAGAGCTGAGATCAGCTGAGAAGATCTGAGAAGAGCTTAGAAGATGTGAGAAGATGAGAGAAGAGATGAGAAGACATAAGATGAGCTGACATGAGCTGCGGGGAGCTGAGAAGAGTTGAGAAGAGCTGTGAAAATCTGATAAAAGCTGAGATAAGCTGAGATGAGATGAGATGGGATGAGTTGAGACGACCTGAAAGGAGAAGAGCGGTGAAGAGCTGAGAAGAGTTGAGTTGAGACGAGCTGCGTAGAATGGAGAAGCTGAGAAGAGCTGAAAAGAGAAGAGTTCAGATGAGATGAGAAGAGATGAGAAAAGCTCAGGTGACATGAGAAGAGATGAGAAAAAGGAAAAATACAAAAAGCAGAGAAGACATGAGATGATGAGATGGGATGAGATGGGATGGGATGAGATGAGATGGGATGACGCAGACTGCGGTGACAATGGGATGCACTGAGCAATTTCCAAGAGAAGCTGCGATGAGATCAGATGAGATGAGAAAAGATCCAACCTTGAAAAGAGATCGCACCAGAATGAAAGGTTGAGAGATTGTTGCTGCGAAGCACAGAAGGCTTGCCCGCATCCTATAGGCACAGTCTTTGTTCCGCTCTATAAGCTATAAACGTTTCCATTTTGAAACTTCCGTCCCCGGCTTGCCCAGGTACTACTTGTAATAGTAATAGCGACAGCAACAGCAATAGGAATAGCAATAGTAATAGCAGCAGCAGCAGCAGCAGCAGCAGGATGGATGGGGCGAATGATGAGCACCCAGCCATTCAAACCATCGCACCATTTTGCATCTACCAGGGCGAACGAACTTCATCCTATCATTTTCACAGCAATATTGTGTCTGTATAAGGTTCAGAGCTACTTATTGCCCCAAAATACAATGGTTTCCAAGAAAAAACACCTTGTAAGTTGAATATCTAAATAGGACTTGCTAGCCAAGGTTCTTAAACACCAACTGGTTTAGATGCTCATTCAAGTACTGCACTTTGAACAAGTACAGATCATAGTGCCCAATAGAATCCCCGCAGTCTCCCAAATTATGATTATAGCTGGGCCACCGGGGTTTCCATAACAAACACTTCCAACCATAAAAATTGGCCTGACATTCGTGCCCCAGAAACTTCCTGGCTTGTTTTAAATTGGTTGAGTACTGATTGGGTACCTCTTCTATATGACCAAATTTGATCAAAATCTATGTGGTTTCTACGCCTTAAGTTCCCACACCTATCCTTGGAGCTTCGAGGTAAATCTTGACCTTTCTGCATCTGGCCTTGTATACCTCCAGCAACTGGTCGAATTTTCGTTCCGCGTCGCCTAGGTGCCAACGGCGGAGTTGGCTTTCAATCATCTCGGATTGCAATGATGACATATCATATACGGGTATGGCCCAATCATTAGCACCAACCATTGCACGCTTCAACACCAAAAATGGTCGATCTACTTATTTAGTTGGCTCTTGGATTTCGAAAGGGCGCCAGATACATACGTATGATTACAGCACCAATGAAAATTGGATTGCTCACCAACAATCCATTTTTTTTGCTGGTGAGCCACCAAAAAAAATATGGTCGTCAATGGGGGGTCAATATTCGAGTGGGATGGAACATCCGAAACATATCCAATATAATATACACGGTAATCTGGACAGTAATTTGCGTGTGATTTGTTATCATATATATATATATATTGCATAATGATACATAATGATCTGGATAGTAATATATATATCATGGTAATCATGATCTTGGACAGTAATTTGTGCTGATCTGAGGGTTTCCATAAGCGGGGGTACCCCAATAGCTGGATGGTCTTTGTTGGGGAAAATCCGATGAAAATCCCATGAAAATGAATGAGTTGGGGCCACCCCTATTTCAGGAAACCACCTATTTCAGGCTACCCTTATCTTGGATAGTAAATTCTGAACTTCTAACTGTAGATACCATCCGGACATATCCTGGAGGTTTCAGAATCCATCTCAGAGATATCTTTGCGAATGGGACGGGAGAATCATACTAGGATGGAACATATAAAATTAAATTGTCGAAAAAAAAAAAACGAGCCGTGATTTCCCTCAATCTACCCAAAAAAGAAATAGAAAATGATGCCCCAATATGCCCCAATTCGATTAAAACCAAGTTTATGGCTTCAATCTAACGCCATCTACCGCAAGCATTTGAGGGAATATGCAGTACTTTCCAAAGTTCCAAATGTTTGGTTATTTGTTGGTGATAGTGATTCCCAATACATCCCAATACCATAGTTTTCTATTACTAACTTGAAATGTGTGATGATATGGGAATGATTCGCCCGGCCCGTAAGCCACAAAAATCGCTGAAGCATCATGTTCCCATATGAATTTTCCCAGATGTCCTTTTTTAAATGGCTGCCTTGTAGTGGTATCTGGTATACCGACACATACCGAGCCTATTTTTTGGAATAACTCCCCTTAAAGATCGCTATGGTCATTACGCCGAGGCGCTGAAGGTGCTGAAGCCTTCACCCTTCACCGCATCCCACTCCACGTGCCAAATCACGTAGAACTGCTCCTTCTTAGCGTTGGATCCCCAGGATTTCAGAGGGAAAAAACACCAAGCATCCCAGTGATCTGCCATCAGATGCTCGTTGTGGCCATTGAAAAAATAACAGGCTTTGATTGGATCCATTGGATGTCAAATTCAGACCCGAACCATTGCTGGATGGTGCTCATAGCAGGCCAACTGAGAACAGATCTTGGTTTTTGAAATGTTGAGGCGGTAAGGTTGTGAAATGATCTGATGAAGACTGCATGATTCATATTGGTTCAGTACTGGAGGTAGGATGCCACCCTTTGAAACGGGAGATATAACCAACAAACCTTCAGTTTCCCTGTGATTCTGTCCATTTGGACGGGACCCATGGAAAAAATCACTTCATCATCACGCAGCTTACATGTCCACTGGGAAACCAATGCTTGAACTCCCAGAATTCTTTCAACGCCCGACATGGGCCCGGCACCATTGACTGCTTGAATGATTGGCTACAAGTCCACCGAAATCTGGAAACCATCCCAGGCCAGAAAACATGCCTCAAAACGTGCCAGTTACCTGTGGCAGTCAGTTGACCACTTCAAGCAGTTCTTGTACCATTGCCATCCCTCGCTCATTCACCGCTCTGAAGGATCTTCAGATTCAGTACTTAGCAAAACGCCTTGACATTCCAGGCATTGGAGCTGCGGACACTGCACAGCTTCCAAGAGCGCAACGTCATAGCGGTCCAAGGTCAAGCTTCGCAAGCTCGGGAGGGCCAAGGTCTCAAGGGGCTGCTGGAACTGTTGTCCAAACTTCAGCGTCTCAAGGCCACTTGGAAAGGTGACACCCTCCAAGCTCTGGTTGAAATCGCTTCCAAAGACCAATGTCTTGAGGCTCACTGGGAGCCGGACGCCCTCCAGGCTCTGGTTGAAGCGATGACCAAAACACAGGCTTTCAAGACTCATCGGCAAGTCTACACGTTCCAGGCTCTGATTGAAGCTGCTGCCAAACATCAAACCTGGCGGTTCAGTGCAGCCATCCAAGAAAAATGTTTGTCAAGTAGTATCATCCCAGTTTTGGGGCTGGACAATACATAAATGAAAATGATTGAACATGTTTGAAATCAAAAACCAGAAACTTTGGAGGCTGGGCCAGTTGAAGTGCTCCAAGCTTCGGTTGAATTGTTGCCCAAAACTCAAGCTTTGAAGACCCCTGGTAAGATCACATTTGCTATGGGCAGGTTAAACCTGGTACCAAAGGTCAGAGATCGCAGACTGCTGGGGAAGTTCACATTCGTCAAGGGCTGGTTGAATAATGAACCAAGAAGCAAGGTCTCCAGAGAGCTGGGAAAGATCAGACCCTCCAAACTCTGATCAAATCCGCGGCCAAAAGTCAAGCTCCGGAGGTTTTCTGGGAAGGTCACACCCTGCAACCGGAAGTTAAAGTCTCGGTCAAAAGTCAGGCTCTGAAGGCTGCTTGGCAACGTCACACCTGCCAAGCTCTGATTGAACGACGCACCAAAGGTCAAGTGTTGAAGACCGCTCGGCAAAGTCAAGCACTCCAAGTTTTGATTAAACAGAGGACCAAAGGTCAAGGTCTGAAGACCACCGGGCAGATTTATGTTGTTCAGGTTCCGCTCTTTGAAGCCTCCAAAGGTCAAGTGTCGAAGACTTACCATGGCGTTCAACTGATCTATGCTCCCAGTGAAGCCACTTCCAAGCACCAAGGTCTCCAAGTGGGTCAGTTCCAACCGCAGCAAGCTTTGGCTGAACTTGTCACCAAAGGTCAAGCTCGTCAAATTGGGAAAGCGTACCTCCGTCAAGCGCTGGTCGAAGGCCTCCCCAAACCTTGATGCAGAGCATCAAGCAGAGCTGCGTTTGTTGGGGGGAAATGTTCAGCGTTGATGGGGAGGAGCAGCAATCCCACATAGACATGACTGTAAGTACAGTTATTTTGGAGTGAGAGTCTGCGTTACCAGCTATTTTGGCTTGAAAGTCTGGGTACCAAGGTTTTGACCCATAACCAAATCGCTCTAGATCCTACTGGCCATTTTGGGCGTTTCGGCCTCTCAGCGTCCAGGAAACAGATCCAAAAGCGAGAATCCACCGGAGACCGGAATTGAGTCAAGTCGCTCTAGGATTTGAAGGCTGCTGGGAAACCTCACATCCTTCAGACTTTGGTTGAAGTGTTTCCCAAACGTCAGGCTTCGTAGGCTACTAGGAAGTTTCACTCCATTCAGGCTCGCGTTGAAGAAATCCCCAAGGGTCAAGTCTCTCAGCTTGCAGGGCAAAGATACGCCCACCTGGACAGGTCAAGTTTGGGACATCCCACCACCACGGGAAGTCAGGAAGTACCTGTCTGAGCCTGGGAGATTTTCAACCGGCAACCTTCCAAACTAAGAACCGAAACTGTTCGAAATCAAAAAACCTGCCACTGGTAGTCGCTCTGAAACATACTGGATGTCTCTATGTCATGTTCAGGCTTCAGGTAACCTGTTCCAGCAACCTCGAGCATGCTTAGGGCCCCCCCTGTTTCCCTGTTCTGCCTTCAAAAAGCTCTATCCTAGTAAAATTATCAAAATTAGTAAACATGACCCCAAGGCCATAAAAACTCTGCTGGATCTTTTACATCAACCCAGGCCACCAAGCTCTGTGAGCGGAGCCGTCTCAAGGCCAGACTCTGAAGGCTGTTCGGAAAGTTCACATCACTCAGGGATGCGCTAAAGGCACCCAAGGTCAAGTTTCGAAGATCTCTTGGAAAAATCACATCTTTCAGGTTTTTCTTGAACGAAGATCCCAATGTCAAGTTCTGAAGATTGTCAGGCCAGCTGATGCCCAGCAGGGTTTGGTCAAAAGCATCGCCAAGGACCAGGCTCCGCAGCCTGCTGGGCAAGCTCAAAAGCTGGAGGCCTCTATTGAAGTGGGCACCGAAGGTCAAGTTTTCCAGGCTCCTGGGGAGATATTCCAGCGGCTGACCGGACATGATGCCATGCATCTTTGTGACTCCTTGCAAAGCAAACTCATCGTCTGAGATGCCAAAAAGGAAGCAGCAAGCAGCACAGAGATTGGTGGCTGTGTAGGTACCTGGGCCAAAACAATCTGTGAAAACTATCCGTGGCCCGGTCTTGTGAAACTTGTAGTGCAACTGGGTATGGTTCAAAATAATTTCCCGAAAAATCGCCCAAGTTTTAGCGTTTTTTCCTTTCTTGAACCACAACCCAAAGGTTCAACCCTCTTCATCCTGTTAGATCAAAACACTTTGCTGGTGGGACCACCAGTGTCTGTAAATGGGAAATATGTTCAGGGACACCCAATAAGCAGAAACCAGCCAAACCAAAGTAGTAAGCAGGAGGGTATTTTGGGGGTTCATATAAGGTCCCACTCTGAGCCCAGAGCTGCTTATTGCCCTGGTCAAACCACAGGGAGGTTTCCTGCTTACTGCGTGGCCCCTATTTCTTGTGGGGAAGGGGCTCGGTAGAAGGCAGATTTTTCTCTCCCGCATCATCTTGAGATCAACTCTACTGCACTTCTGCTGTGGGTTTTGTCCAAAAATATGGTGCACACGTCTAAAGAAACCTACTGTTTCATCAGCATTTTTTCATCTAAAAATTGTTATTTTGGGACATATATACCCCTACTGTCACACACGCACACACACTTGCTCAGAAATAGCTTATCGAATTATTGATGTGGAATGCATCGCACGTGCAAAAACACCTCAGTAAACCTGACAGGAATGGTTGAATGATTAGAAGTGAGAAACTGTGCGAAGGTATTCTTTCTACGTCCT
>Ga0126342_10018144_pt1 | contig 12087 bp, 13 predicted proteins | sample Cyp1metagenome_FD_92528 | JGI IMG/M metagenome (GOLD analysis project Ga0126342, IMG submission 92528) | Coral microbial communities from Lord Howe Island, Old Settlement Bay, Australia - Cyphastrea 1 metagenome | ecosystem: Host-associated > Invertebrates > Cnidaria > Coral ... | reverse complement strand
TGACATCTGGGCTCATCAGGGCCCTTGAGCAGTTCCATCAGTGGAAAACATCAGAGAGCCAACTGCCTGCATCAGTGACACATCACCTTTGTTTTTTAGCACATCCATCCATCCATCCATCCAACCATCCATGCATGCATGCCATTACATTACATTACATTGCATTGCATTGCATTACATTACATTTTATTTATATATATATACTTGGTATATATCTATATAATATCGCTTCCTGACAGCACTTGAAAATCACCCGAAAATCTTCATCTCAATAATCCTGCTCGGCACTCGGCATCCTGCTCTTCATCCTCCACCTCGCAAAGAGTCACCAGAGACGGCAGCCGTTTGCAAGCTGTCGTGGTGCGCGCATGCGTCCAAAGTACACCCGGAATGAAGAACATCACAGCCGCAGCACCACAAACCACTCCAGAGTTGTGTCCTGGAGCGACCAGGTGCTTCATAGATACGACGACTTTGTCAGTCGGACTGGGCGGTCAGCTGTTGATCATTGGGGAACCTCTATTCGATGGGAGATTTGACATGATACTGGCTAATTCAAATGTCCCACATCGCAATTCCTGCTTATCATTGTTCTCTGTCATAAATGGAGGGTGTTCAAAAGCCTTCTATATATTTGTGAAAGGGGTCTGCCTTTTAGCGATAACTTCTACTGGTGGTTCTCAATGACGTAGTGACCCTCAACACGCAATCACCATGGGAACAGCGGACCCGTCATTTTCCCTCTGAGCAGTGGCGTCTTGAGCCACCACGGCGGTGGTGCGAAGCAATGAAACTAATGGACATCTGTCACCTGCATCCTATTCACACCCCCCATGCCCGACCCTCCCCGATCGTGGTAGCCTTACCTGCGATCGGGGGGCCGGGCACAGGAGCAAACGCTAGATTCAAAACTTAGAGGATGCATTTGCTCGTCTACCGCCTGTTCTGTGCATTAAGCAGCTTCGTTGCATAGGGATTGTGTACTAGCTGGGGCAGACATGCCCTCAGCGTTCCACGCACCCTTTGAATTATGCTACTTTTGTAAGGTATCCTACCTTGGTTCATACGCCCTTGAAAATTTATCCCTTGCATCAGGAAAACTTCGTGTCCTGAATGCATAGGATTCATACGAATTAGTCCGGCACTCAGAATCCTCTCAGTAGTGCTCTTCATAGATGTAGATCAAGAGGATTTCATCTTTTGCGCCGCTTCTTCGTGGCATCGGACTCCCTTCGTGCTTGCCAAAGCACGTTCCTCTGTGGGCTGTACGTCGTCAAGAGCTCGAATGTAGTCCATCGCGTTCTCGCGCTCGGACGGGTCAAGGGATCGTAAGCTCGTGTCCATTTGTGCAGCACTTTGCTTCACGGCTTTGAGCTTTCCTTGCCAAACTCGCTGCAATTGCGATGGCATACCCAAACCCATCTTGTTCAGCGTGACGAGGACGGTGAAGGTTCTCGATCTCTCGGTTACTGCGCACACTAATTCCACAGGATCAATGTGAACATGGCCATCTCGTTGAGGTGGTGTGACTCTGAAATAGTCGTAGGATCGCGCAGCGAACAGTCATCTAATTCTCTCGACATTTTTACACGACCATCACTTAGAAGGAAGGATCTGGCTTTCAATCCCCCTTCTCAGGTATTGTTGAAGATCAATACTGCTCAGGGGTTACCCCCTTCAAAAATTGATTGGGTGCTGTTTTTCTTTCGGGTTGTAATAAAGCATCCTATAATAGTTTTTTTGTATGTTCAAAAACGTGTTGCAGGTACTCACTAAATAATTAGCTAGCTATTTCAATCAAAATGAAAAAATCCAAAAGTGAAAAACAAAAACAAAAATGCTGAACAAAAGAAATGGCCCCAGAAAAAAAATGACACAATAGTGGAACTCCCAAACAATTCCACTGATCCAGAGTCATTTTGGGAAAACTTGACGCAATGGTGAATCCTGATATTGATCGGCGTCCAACATTATTCGCTTCCTCTTCGAACATTGCTATTGTTGACCATGTGGGTGCTTCTGGGTTATCCCTTTAAAAAATTGTTGGAGGTTAGGGTCAAAAAAATTGAAAAGGATCTATATATAACCTTTTCGGAACCGTTTCTTTTCTAAACGAAATGAATGGGAGGGGGGGACTGTGAGAACCTTTGGAATTGTTGTCAAACAAACAGCTATGTACATTTTGGGATTCTTCATTCTCGCATAGAAACGCAGAAACGCAATTGGTTCCATCATGATTTCCTCCTTCATTTGCCTCCGATTTGTCCTTCACCTCTCTCTCACTTGTCCCCCTTTTCTTGTGCCTACTAATTCCTTGTCCTTATACTAAATGATACCTCCCGCCACGATAAGACACCCAGGAGATCCTAGGAGTAGTTTTTATTATTAAGGGGTATTTATGGGTATTTAGTACTGGGGTGAGAAACTTCCTCCAACTAAAATCAAAACCTTAATTAGAAAACAAAAAAAGGTTCCAACATTAATCAGATCCTGTATTCGAACCATATATACGATATAAATGATACAACAAAAAATGGTTTTCGATGCTTTCCGCTAATCACAAACATCAACAATGTGGTTCGAAAAATGGATGTCAAATCGATTAAACCCTTATTAAAATCAATGTAAAATATTGCCAAAAAATGGGATTTCGAAGTCTTGAAATGATAATGAAATCAAAACCTTACGTAAAAAAACTGGAACATTCTGTGAAACATTGCAGAGCCTACTGGCTATCACATTTCAGTCATGGATGACACGCACAAATCAAGAAGAGTAGTTGCAGTGCCATTTCATGGATCACATAAAACATGTGATGACTTTGTGTACGTGAGGCCCTTTTGGCTGAGGAAAATAGACCGCAGTTTCAGCTGTGCTTACGCATGGCAGCGGAGCCCTTTGTGGGCAGACGCTGAGACTTTTGGGCCTAGCTGCATTGGAACTGGGATTCAAATCCAGGTGTTGCAAACACTGTTTCTGGGTTGGACTGTTTTACGGGCTTCTGGATACAGGTGCATACTTGGTGATTTTCCTGGATTTCAAACGTTGATTTGCAGCTTTGAGTACAGGTGAGTTGACTGGCACGAGGAATTTTCTTTGCGGAGATTTTCACGGTTTTTCATTTTCAGGATTTTGTCTGGAGAATGGATGGATCTGCAGAGCCACAATGGACAGGCTCACCTACGGGGCAGGGCCAGCCTACAACGAGTGGACAGACACCTGGAATGGGAGATTTAAACGGAGTTGAGATTGCCAGAAGATGATAGCAAGGCTTGGTGGAAACTTTTGCCCAAGCCAGCAGTTTTCGATCATGCAACACGTGAATCAGAGATTGCAGGTTGGAAAGAGTGGTCATGGAGCTTTGAACAATACATGGCTTCAATTGACCCGAAGTTCATGGACGATATTCAGCAGGTGAGAACCAGACTGGATAAACAAGTTGATCCCATTGACTTCACAGATGCAGAACGTCAGAGAAACAGCTTCTTTTAAAGCCTTCTGAGCTCTTTGATGCGACAGAGATCCCTTCTGGTTGTGAAACAGGTAGAAGGAAACAATGGTTTGGAAGCATACAGACTTTTGATTTCTCAGAATGAACCTGCAAACAAGAATAGATCAATGAGCCTCCTCAATACCATCATGAATTGGCCGGTTTTCAATTCAAAAGTGTCATTGCTGCAGAATGTGTTGCGCTTGGAGCATGCTTTTTCTGAATATGAACGTTTGGGAACTGCAATTCAGGACGATCTGAAGACAGCAATCTTGTTGAGATCGGTTACAGGTCAGCTCAAGGTTTGGTTACAACTTCAAGTTGGTGATACAACCGACTACATGCGTGTCAGGGACATGATCATGACCTATGACGCTTCAACGGTGAAGTGGTCTGAGACTATGGTTCTTGGTGCTGACAGTACAGCCAATTCTGGAGATGGTCCGGTGCCCATGGAGGTTGACAGAATAGAAAAAGGAAAAGGAAAAGGCAATCAGAAAGGTAAGTCAAAAGACAAAGGCCAGTCAAAAGGAGGAAAATCAAAAGGCAAACAGAAAGGAAAAGACGGAAAAGGAAAGAGCAAGTCTTTTGATGGAAAAGGCTCAAAAGGAAATGCGTTTGCTGGATCCAAGGGAAAAGGAAAGAGTGAGCCCAAACAATGCTACAATTGTGGACGTACTGGACACATGGCGCGTGACTGTTGGAGCTCTCCACAAATCAGAAATGTTCAGAATGCCAATTCAGATGTGATGCCACCTTCAACCACTGTGCAAGGATCTCCTGCATCGTCTTTGGGAGGCATGAGCAGTGCATCACATCATGGACATCAACAACAACAGCAGCCTGCGCCAGGGTCGTCCACTCAGTATAAGGTTTCAAGAATTCAGATTGAGGAAATCAGTGAAGATGTTGAAAAACATGACGATCTGGTTTTTGACATGAGATGTTCAAGTCCTTCGAGCTTTCACGGTAGTGTTCATGCGTTGTATTACTATATTGGTGACAGTGATGTTGATGGTGATGAGTGCAAGTTTGATGGTTCAATCAGAACGGTTGTGGACTCAGATGATGTTTTTGAAAGCAGTTGTGAAGATGTTCATACAATCCTTTTGGACAGCGGTGCTGATGCTTCAATTTTCCCTGCAAGCTTGTTACAGAGAGGCACCCCAACGGCAGATGCAATTGGAAAACTGCATGATGCGCAAGGTGTTGAAATCCCTATCCAAGCCATCAAGGACATGGAGATTCACCTCGAGGACCTCTCAGGTCGAAATGTTCTGCTGCGTGAAAGGGTTGCCATCTCAGATCGAGTTAGCCAGCCTATTGTTTGCTTTGGTCATTTGCTTGAGTGTGGTTGGGGCATTGATGGATCACAACAAGCCTTGGTCCATCATTCAGCTGGAGCCTGCATCCCAGTGGAGTTGCAAAACAAGTCCATGACAGTGCGTGGAACAATTAGAGCGTTGAGTGAGCAAGTTGAAAACAATTGCAACTTCCATGTGAGAGCAATCCAAGCTGATGTTTTCGATGAAAAGCTTGTCAGTGGTGCAGTTGGATGGGAATTGGATGACCGTGGATGTGGAATAGGTAGGCATTTTGCAGACCGACACCAAGACCCTTTGCTTGTGAGACCTGACATGCCTGGAAGGTTTTGTCGTACAACGTTGATTGAGGGCAGCGACAAGAAGTGGTGAGAGGCTTGATGGATTGGTACAGCTTGACACTGAGTTTCATGGTATGCGTGGAAACAGAAACGTTGTGACGCTGATTACAGATGGTGAGAAAGATCCTAGAGTAATGGGTTTTGCACTTGCAGATGAACAACCTGAGCAGTTTCCAGTTGTGCCAGAGAACGCAGACGATGCTGACATCCCTGCCGGTGAAATGCCAATTGAAGGACAAGAAATCCCTGAAGGACAGATTGTTATTCAGCCTTCTCCAGAGGATGAGGTGAATGTGAATGGGACCGTTTTGCGTCCAACTTCTTCTTTGGCAGCAAATTTCAAGCTCAGGTTCAAAGGCAAAGTGCTTTCAGCGTCTTTTGGATCACTCAAAGAAACTTGAACTTGATCTGGTGTTAGCAACTGCAAAGACTGCACAAGCTCAACAAGAACGCCACCCTTTGGCGCCAGTCTCAGCAGAGATTCCATCAGAGTTTGAACAGGCTCAACACCGTTTAACCCATGTGCCATACAAATCATGGTGCCCTTCTTGCGTGGCACATAGAGCCAGAGTTGACAGACATGAGCGTTCTGGGGAGTCACATGCAAGTTCACCACCAACCATCAGCTTTGACTACTTCTACACGAAGGCCAATGGAGAGAGTGCAAAAGCTGAGGAGCCCAATACAATCATTGCGTTGGTGGTGATCTGCAGCCAGACAGGTTTCGTGAAATGCATTCCCCTGGGTACCAAGAATCAGATGGATCACATGAACCGTGAGGTGCTTCAGTTCACACAGATGTTGGGACATACAGATGTTGTTCTGAGATGTGACAATGAACCCAGCATTTTGAAACTGAAAAGGCTTCTTTTGAAGACAAGGCAGGCCATGGGACTTCGAACGTTGGAAAGCAGTGCAGTGGCCTATGACCATGGCAACAGCCTAGCAGAAAACGCAGTTGGAAGAGTGCGCCCCTTAGCAGCCAGTTTAATGCACCAATTGCATGGCAGATTGGGCATTCCACTTTCCACTTCAAGTGCAGTTTGGACATGGGCGTTGAGACATGCTGCTTGGCTCCTATCACGTTTTGCAGTGGTCAGAGGAGCAACACCGTATCAGTTAGCTTTTGGACGGGCCTTCAAAGGACAGCTTTGTGAGTATGGTGAACCGGTTTTTGGCTATGTGGTGCCTGAGACAAAAGCCAGTGCCAAGTGGAGAAGAATGATTTTCTTGGGAAAGGCTGAGACCCAAGATTCTTACATCCTCTTCGACGGCCAGTCCATTCTTTTGTCGCGCAACATCAGGCGCATCAACACCACATTGCGCAGTCACATGGCATATTATCTGCATTGCAGATGTTTCTCATGGAAGTTCAAGACAGGCTTTGGTGCAAGGATTCTCCCAACTATGAAAAAGATAGTTCCTCAACAAGCCAGCTTTGCTTTGCCCCTGGAACCCATCGAGCCGAGCAAACTTCACGACAAAGATGCTGAGGATGTTATTCTTCATGCAGAAGATCAGAAAAGGTTGGAACAGGAGCAACAATCAATGTCTGGAAACGACCCTTTGAACTTGCCTTCAGAACAAAGACTTGAGACTTTGCTGGAAGAAACAAAGGAAACAGTGCCTGCTGAGGTTTCTACGAGTGAGCCAATGCATGTCGAAGGTACCAGTGTTGGAACAGCTTCAAAGGATGTTGTTGTGATCAATGATCCAGGTCTTGCCATTCCAGTGACACCACCACGTGATTCCTCTCCTGATGCAAGTCCCAGAGCATCCTCTTCAGTGAGACCTAGTGGAGAAGAAAGTGAAGAAGTTCTCAAAAGGCAAAAGACAGAAGATCTGAAGCGCCAGCGCATCAACCAACTTAAGGCTGAATATGAAGAACGCTTGACAAAGGTCAAACTGGCATACAAAGAGCACTTTACGGTTGATGACTACAGTACAGATTTGGATGTGGAGGAAGTTCAAGAGGATGACATTTGGGCTGGAGAAGACAGCGTGAAACTTTCTGCAGTGCCTGATGCGTTGTGGAGTGATGCTGCAGTTGAGAAGCCGCCAACAGAGGCGCCAGAACGATGGATTGACGATATAGCAGACAAGCTTGAGATCCAGAGGTTAACACAGATGCAAGTTCTGGTACCGGCTGCTGAGTTTGAAGGTGCCATCACGGGCAAGCTGACAACACGTTTTGTGAGGGATTGGAGGCTGAAAGACTTTGTTGAAGGTCCTCCAATGAGGAAGCGTTGGATGAGAAGATCAAGGCTGGTTGCACGTGAGTTCAACAACAGCAAGCGCCTGGACACCTTTTCACCGGCAACTGGAGCACATACAAATAACCTCATTCCAATCAAATACTTTTGGATGAGAAGCCAAGCTTTGGAAATGCCAGCCAAGGAGGAGTACTCAGTTGTGATGGCAAGCTGCGATGTGAAAGATGCTTTTCTTCAGGTTTGCCAGGAAGATCCCATTCTGGTGACGCTCCAAGGTGAACAGTTTGTGATCAACAGAAATTTGCCCGGTCAGCGCCTGGGGGCAAAACAATGGTTTCTTTTCCTCAAAGATTTTCTCCAGAGCAGCATGGGTTTTGAGTTTTGCGCAGAACAACCATGTTTGGCCAGAACGGAACAGGCGACAATTCTTATCCATGTGGATGACATCCTGTATGTTGGAAAGCGGGATTTCTGGAGAGATGTTTTCTTGAAAAAGAGGGGGGAGAAGTTTTCCATTAGCCATGATGAGCTCACTGGAACAGGTAGCAGCATAAAGTTTTTGAGGCGTACAATCACTGAAGTTGAAGATGGGAGTGTTTTCTCACCTGGCACAAAAGTTTCCAAAGTGGTTCAAGCGTTTGAAGAGGCGTTTGGTGCAGCCCGTGCACAAAAGATCCCTTGTGACTCAAGTATCCAGCTTCCAGACACTTCACAAAAGTTGGATCAAAGGGATAGCAGCAGCTACAGGTCCATTGTAGGACTATGCCTGCACATAGGCAGGGAACGCCCAGACCTCATGTTTGCCATCAAGGAGTTATCAGCGGCAATGTCAAGTCCAACACTGAGTTCTTTGCAGCACTTGCGCAAGTTGGTTGGATACATGAAGCATGTTGGTGATGCTGGTATTCATGTTGGTTTTCCTGCGGCAGGACAAGGAACTATGAGCGCAGGAGGAGACCATACATGGGTTTTGGAAACGTTTTCAGATGCAGACTGGAGTGCAAATAAAACCAACAGACGTTCCACTTCATGCTCAGTTCACATGCTCAACAACAACATGGTGTTTGCTAGCAGCCGCAGTCAGAAAGTGGTTTCTTTGAGTTCATGCGAGAGTGAACTACATAGTTTGGTGAGCGCTGCATGTGATGGAATCTTCATCAGATCATGCACTGAGTTTGTGCTTGGAGAAGAGATACAACACCTTTTGTATACAGACAGCAGCAGCGCCAGACAGTTAGCTTCAAGGCAGGGATGCGGCCGTGCAAGACATGTCTCTGGAAAGATGCTCTGTTACAAGAGAAAACGCAGGATAAGAGTATCATTCTCAGGCAGGTGCAAACAGTTTGGAACCTTGCTGACATAGGGACGAAATGCTTGAGCAAACAACGTTTGTACCTTTTGATGCATGAAGCTGGATTGGTATTCATACCTTCATTTGAAAGAGTTGGAGGTGAGGAACATGATCGACAAAGCGAAAAGTCTGCACAGACGAGCCAGCTTAGAAAAGTAGCCAAAGCAGTTCTTCGAATGAGTCTTGCTATGGGCCTTGGGCCAGTTGAGGCAGGCGGGACATCAATGCAGTGTCCTTCTCAAGAGAGTGCAACAACAGAGCCCTTTTGGAATTTCAACATGATGGTTGTTTTGATGTTGGTGCTTGCAACAATGATAGTGGTCATGTATCGCATGTGGAAACGTTTGGAAAACTTGATTGCAACGTTGAGGGAACAGGGTAGAGGCCTTAGCTCAGCAGAGTTTCAACTGGCAGAGCACTATGAGTATGCTGCAAGTTTGGATGAAAGGATCACCGGACTGGTGACAACTACGGATGAAACAGCCACTCATCTGTCTTTGATAGAGTCTGAGTTGCATGACGAAGTCAACACCCTGGATACCAATTTGCAATGCTTGCGATACGGTCTAATGGAGTTTGGAGGTTTTGTAAGAAATGACCAGCTCAGCAGTGAGCAACGCCAACATATGTTTTTGCAAGAGAGGGCCAACTATGTTTTGTGGCAGATGAGACAGAGAGCAGAAACAACAGATCCAGTCCCAACAGAACATGCAGAAATGGATGAAGAAGGTGGAGAAGAAGAATCCTTGTCAGACGATGCACCAGTGACAACGCGAGATTCCCCTGGCAATTTTGAGGCCTTGCTGGAAAACTTGGGTTTGGACCAGAGCGTAGCAGTTTCAAATGGATGGCACAACGATGCATCGAACATACAGCAAGCTATGATGATTCTTTTGGAATCAAGTGCCGACGCAAATGCAGGTGGTTTGGGAATGGAAACGCTGAACCACATCAGGAACATCTTTCAAAGGCTTTTCCGTTTTCATCGGAACCGTGGCAGTGACGAAAAATCTCAGAGGTACAGACTCTATGTTGAAAACATTGCAGGTCTGATGTGAAGGCAGGGGAGAGGGTAACATGGATCTCTCCTAGCCATTTTCTTTTGGAATGCTTTACCAGAGACAACAGCTGGTAGAGCGTTTGCCGAAGGTTGAGAGTTAAGCAAACTCAACACTCAAAGGAGGAGTGTGAAACATTGCAGAGCCTACTGGCTATCACATTTCAGTCATGGATGACACGCACGAATCAAGAAGAGTAGTTGCAGTGCCATTTCATGTATCACATAGAACATGTGATGACTTTGTGTACGTGAGGCCCTTTTGGCTGAGGAAAATAGACCGCAGTTTCAGCTGTGCTTACGCACATTCGATTTTGAAAACGGACGACAGTTTCATTTGTTCAAATCCTAGGATTTGTCCAGTTCAAGGGCCCTGTTGGCATGCGAACGCTCTAATATACAGTCAAAAACAAATACCATCAACATATTATTTTATATATAGAGCCTCTTCTGGGTCTCATACATATCGTAACATGACACTATATAGATAATTAATATGGTAGAACTATGATAAAATAAAACATACCTTAGTTTGTATGATGTTTGTTCAACTTGTTTGTTCAACCTGTTCAAGAAAACCACATCGATGAGCCGCCCCCTTTTTTCACGATGCGCGAAGTGCCATTGGAAGGATTTGAAACTGGAACTTGGTTGCCTTACCCTGTGACGATTTTGAATTTCTCAGAGGAAACCGCCATGGATGGCATGGATGGCACGGATGGTCACATGGAATTTTGGGATTTTTTGGGCCCAATGAATCAGCAGATCCTGCAGAAGGCCACCAATTTCACAGGTTTCAGCCTATCAAATCACACCTGTGCCATTGCCCAGCACCACTGGAGAAACCGTGGGAGCCGACAAAACCTATGATTCGGGGACCTGATGGACCGGAGATTGGCCATGGTGGCCCTCGTGCGAAGAAAACCTTGGTGGTGCTTCCCAGGCGTTACCAAAACGAATTGTTAGTCAAAATTGCCGCTTGATTTTCTTTGGTGGAGTTGAGGGCACATGCCACCACTTCTGGCATTCTTTGCTGCCACATTTGCATCCATTCACAACCTGGTCAGAAAATTTCTCTTCCCAATTGTACGATAAAGATCACAAGGTGGGTTATTTTCAGTACATACAATGAAACCGTTCGGTCAAGCCAAACTATTCGAATCAAGCAGCTGATGGCAGATGCTGATCGAAGTATTCGTGAACAAGGTGGTGGCATCCTACCCTTGAATGTCTTGTCTGAAGGAACTTCTGGGATGATGTCCTATCCCAATTTGTTTGGAGTTGATCGAACCCTCCAATACATTCGGGTTGGCTGAAGATGCTGAAGATGCATCTTGTTGATTTACGTATCGTGTTGGTCCGACATCCTGGGAGTGTCCGCAGTGGTATGAGAAGTGGACATACTGGGTATACACTGGTCGCAGTGGTTATGATGTTATGAAAGAAGTGGTCTGATGCCATCAGTACACTTCGACCCTGGCTTTGTTGAGTACACAACTCAGCCTACTCGATCCTTTCATTGCTTGCTGGAGATGAAGCACCCAATGGGGTCACAGGAGGACCCTGGGGATTTCAAGCAAATTATTGCCAAACAATACAGAGGCGGCAAAAAACATGTTGCATTTGCAGGGGAGAATCTGGCGGATGAAGCCTTGCAAACCGCCACAACCTTGCATAATGAACTTATCGGCGCATGCCTGGCCTTGACAAAAAAACGGACCTCGAAGGCCGACTCGGCTGTTTCGCTAGTTGAGATGTGATTCTATCATATTCTATCTAGTTACAGTATCCCTGGATATCTCTGGGGTTTCTTGTAGGAACTTGATATGGAACTTGCTGGTTTCAACTTGTTTCAACCTACTGATGTCTTCACATTGGACATCTCCGCAAAGGGGGGTTACACGCTGCCTCTGCCAAGCCGTTGGATTGAAAGTCATGGGTTCGACCAAGTCATAGAACACGAAGCATATCCATGTCCAATTGGTTCCCATTGTAGATTGTTAAATATTGTTAATCTGAGATTTTAGAGCAGTGTTTTGGATTTTCAATTATCTTGCATTTCGCTTTGCATTTCATGTTCCTGTCTCCTTTGTTTCGCTTTTCTTTTTCAGCTTGGAATTCCACAACTTGCAGTAACTTGCAAAGAGACGCCAAAGAGACGTAACAAATGTTCCTGTCTATCAAACGTGAGCGTATTGAATCATGGCTGCCGGTGCAAAGTGCAAAGCTGGAGGATGGGGCTGAGGGGAGGTGGAAACTGGGTGATTTTGTTGGATTGAGTGTCCCAATTATGTGAATTTGGATTAAGTTTGG
>Ga0126342_10018143_pt1 | contig 12087 bp, 10 predicted proteins | sample Cyp1metagenome_FD_92528 | JGI IMG/M metagenome (GOLD analysis project Ga0126342, IMG submission 92528) | Coral microbial communities from Lord Howe Island, Old Settlement Bay, Australia - Cyphastrea 1 metagenome | ecosystem: Host-associated > Invertebrates > Cnidaria > Coral ... | reverse complement strand
AACGTAGTAAAAGATCCTAGAGATCGTAGCAACATGGCAATATATCATGTACGAAGTACAAGGAACGTTAACATGCCCCCCCACCCCACCCCACCCCAACCCCAAGACAAAGAGCAATACTCAAAAAGGAAGCAAAATGCACGTACGGTTTTCCTGCCGTAGGCATATACATGATATACCGATATACTCTATTTTTTCTTCAACAGGTGAAGCGGCGATTTTTTGCCACCGCCTTTCTGGGGGAATGCCTGTCAATGATGCTGGGTGGCAGTGGCAATGCTTGGTCAAACACTGGCATGTCAAAGAAGTTTGCTTAGTTCATCAGAGTGCTTGTTGAACTAGTCATGCAAGATCATGCAAGGACAGGAGTTTGCTTGGTCACCTTTTCGTATTCTGGCTTCTATGAGCCTTCGGTTGTCAATGCAGTTGAAGGCTTGTTTCGCGGGAGAGATTGTCTTCTGGTGTGGGTTCGTGGATGTAACAGTGGATGGACCTCATAAGAATCCTGGTGCAAGCACTCCTATTCTTGAGCCGTTGTGCACTTCTAGTGGAAGTACAGAAACAACTTCGTTCAGTGCAATTTTTGCGCGGGATTTCATTTCCTGCGGGATGACCGAACATGTATGTTACTATATAATATATAATTATATATATATATATTATATGTGTGACTTGCATGTCACATGTCTCACATTCACAGGAAGTGCTGCTTGTGCTAGGTGGATTGCAGCAGCTCTTCAATTTGCTTTTTGCAACTTGACAAAGTGGAGATCACTGGAGTGCTGGTTGGATATCGCATGATATCAATTGATATCCCACATCATCCCACTGGCTGCCTATTGCACCGGCTGCCAAGGCAGTGATCTCACATCGGCTGCTTGGTCTTGGCCGTGGAGTGGAGCAGGTGTCTCTTTACGGGCATCAGTGTGGTTGGGGTCTGGATTCCATTGACAGATATTGAAAGGTCGAAGATTAAACACCTCGAAAAAATAATTCAAAAGTTCAGAAGGCTCAAATTGGTAGTGACTATTAAATGACATTAGTGACTCGTTGTCTTTTTGAGCTGTTTCATCTCTGTTGTCCGGTGTACGTCATTGACGTGAATAAACAGGCAAAGAGGCGGGCAGCAGCCAACAAAAAGAGCCAACTATTGAATGGAAATACCATGCGACGGGGAAGCTGGTCACCCACCAAAAGCGAGTTGAACATGTGGGCTTCATTGCCAGCAGGAGAGCATGGGTCAGCGAGGAATGCGGTCATTTGTGATTAATTATAGACCGCATATGATGGGATGTCAAAAAAAATAGTAGGATGTGATTGATATGTTCTCTTGTCTTCGTGGCAAATATATAGTTTAGGCCCTTGTTTTTTAGTGATGATTTTACTGATGGGCCCCACCAGAAGCATGATCAGCAAGGCAGTGCTGGATTTTTAGGTTTGCGTTAGGTGTCTTGAGTTTAGAATAATAGAGCAGGTTATCCCGTTATCCGCTTACTCTCCGGTCCTTTTCCGCTTCCTTTTATCTTGCGTCTTTCCTCAGATGCACAGGTGAGAAGTGTCACGCGACGGTAGGCAAAGACTGCAAAGAGAATGTATGTCAATGTATTTCAGACTTGAAGTGGCACAACGCTCCAACACAACAATCATGTGTCGCGATTGAATTTGCTCTAAGTCTTTTCAACTGAAGCTAGGAAACTAAACAGAAGCCAATACCACCTTTCCACCAAACTGTGATTTGAAACAAATTGTCAGAAATTGAAAATTCTTTGGAGATTTTGCGCTGGCTCGGGGCTAGACTGTGCTATAATATGCTACAATGATTAGTTGCCCATTTCAATCGTAGCTTTGTTGTCACTACTTTGAAAGCTTGTGCCTCTAGTTTGTTATAGTTTGCTTTTTGGATGCGTTTCTTTAGCTTTTCCGATTTACAGTACGGGGGCCTCCCCCATCCACCCTTCCAATCATGGTACTTCTCCATAGATCATACACCTTATAATATGTAAAGAACAAGAGGCGGGCCTGCATCAGAATGGCTTTTACGAGCGCTTTCGGGAAACGATATTCTGAACTGCTCATGACACCAATGTGAGCAGCAGCAGTGAACAAATCTAGACTGCGGACCTGGGTTCCAGAGAAGTTGAAATTAATGCGGCCAGTTGAACCCACTTGTAAACAAGATTTGAAAACGGAGAACTGTGGCCCCTTACACTTGAAAGATTCAGAACCAAAACTCAGGACAACTCAAATTAATGTCAAATTGACACTGTGACATGTAGCTGGAATATTCCGATAGGCACGGCCAAACCCGTGAAGCCGACATCTTCTCGTAGAATATACAGAGCTGGAAGCGAATGTACTCGTTGCTGCTCCTTGCTCTCATTGGCATGTCGTACTCCAGTTGCTGCTTCAATGTCGAAGCCAAGGCTGACACTACAAAGACCACGTAAGTAATTTATCTAATAACGTCAGTGGATGCATCGTAATGAAAGTGAAAACCCATGGATTGTTCATTTCTGTTGGCATCATTTGTTATGCCAACCGCGAAAACGAGGTTTGCATCATTTTGCCATGCAATCTTGCGTTTGCTTGTGCAAACAATGCAGAGTTCAGCGTTTTTGTGTCTATTGCTCATTCTTTTCCTTTCTGTACTGCAAAAAGTCAATGAATCGTATCCGCTGCCACTGCCAGGTGCCCGTAAAATGCGTCTCCTTGCTTTTAGTTTGCTCTGGCCTAGCGCTATCTACAACTTGACTTTGCACCTCGTCCTGAATGGGGAAAGTGATGGAGCATGGACCAGCATGGACAAAGAGCATCAAAACATGGGTTTTAATTGGTGCATTTGCCGGCTTGAGCTCATGGAGTGTGATCCAAGGAGAGCCAAACGGCAGTGAAATCGATAAATTGGAGGCACCTTGAATCAGCGCCGTGATAAAAGATCATACAATCACAATAGATATCAATAGATCATATAGATTCATATAGATCATACAAGTAGCTTGGGGGAGTCATTCGCATAAGTCCCAGTGTTGGAAGTTGCTGCTGCAAATATACTGTAAGAGATTGTGTATTATATTCCTCCTACAAGTAGCCACTGATTGTATGCGGTGGGTTTAAGCGGTTGCCCTCATGCCCTGCGCTTGTGCCATGCATTTGGCAACTGTGATCATACAGCGCTCGGTGCAGTTTTGTCTCCCCGAAGCCTTCCGCTTCTGAACACCCATCAGTCAAGAAGCCAAGACCTAGACCGCTAGAGCTTTCGAAAGAGAGCGGAGGCTTCCCAGGCCAAGTTTGAAAGTACAAGGTCAACCTTGGCCTCTTTGCATATCTTTGTCCTGTAAGCCGTTTCAACGAGAATTGCAGGGGCGAAGCAAGGTCAGGACTCCAGTTTCTCTTGTCGGCATTGGCACGATCTTAGTTTGTGAATTCAGGCCAAACTGAACTACATATATATAACATCATATGAGCAGCGGCTTTTATTTGGTTAAATGGAGAATAGTATTGTGGCGTACCCCGGTTTGTCGAAAACATCATAGTTAGGTTGTAAAACGAGGTAGGAACACCCCGAGAACGAGGTAGGCACCGCACGCAAAGCATTTAGCTATTAAAAACAAGTGCGGCATTGGAGAACGAGGTCAGACCCCAAAAAACATGACGGGACTGGAGAACGAGGTAGGAACACCCCGTCAATTGCGTTTTGTATCAAATAACATCCGCGGCTCATATAACTCCTGAAATTCGGAACAAGGAGTGAATCTCTCTCCTGTCTCCGGCAGTCAAGGCGAAGATCAATGTCCCGCCCCTGCAAAATATAATTGGTTTGTAAAGGCTGATGGTCAGCTCTTGGCCCCCCCTGCAGTATCCTGCCGTCATGAGCAAATCCTGCAAGCATCTACAAGCAATGTTCATATATGTTCATATACAGGTGTCATGTTTTCCCACCGCAGGGCCTTGGGTGCTATGCGTCATCAGTATCTCATAGTTTCAGCAATCTGTGGTTCCGGGAAATCCTTGTCCCATATTTTATGGGGAAATGGCAAGCAGCCAAGCAGCCAAGCCTGCGTTGCTGTTGATGTAGATGATCAGATGGATGACGACCTTCTGTTTTACATTTATTTACATTTTCTAGACAAGAAATGTCAAGAGTCAAGACTTCTGACAAGAAAATGCTGTATTTAATTATTGTTGACAGTCATTTGACGAATGTTAAGGATTTAGTGTGAGCCACCGGATGCATCAATCTGATTGCGTACATTGTATGTCAGTGACTCCTCGCTTCTCCCAAACAAGATAAACAAGAAACAGGCATGCAGACATGCATTGCAGACATGCATGCCCAAGCCTTTGAGACACTTCCCAGGGTCGGTCATGTCATGTCCTCTTGAAATCTCTTGAATAGGTGAGGTTTGGCAGCATTCCCACAAACATCACAAACCACCATAGCCTCCGATCTTTGCATTCGATGAATTCTACCCTATGTTGGAGTTAGTCTTCGTCGCACATCGGCGCTGTTTTGTGTATCGTTGTGTCATGTGAGCCGACATAGGCTGCAGATTTCACACGGACTTCCCGGATCCATGACACCGATTTGACATCGGCTTTCAAAACTCGTTGCCACGTTCAATTGGCTTCATGGGTCCCCAAGTGCAGCCCACATAACTGCCGCACGATGTCATTTCTTGAACCAGTTATCCTACTTTGTGGCGCCTAAGGCAGTGAAGTGTATAGCGTATTCAAACAGACGTTCTGTATCGTTTTCTGAATGCACGTACCTATTGTTTTTCTTTTGTTTGTAATGCCTCTGGAATATGAGTATTTGAGCCCGGACCAGCAAAATATCCTGATAGAATGAGTGTTGACATGTGTTGACATGAGCATTTCTCTGTTTGCTCCTCAATAACTTGTACAAAAGCCTTGGGAATGAGAGCCCTATCAGCTTCGCAATGGCGGGAAACTTGTCCCATCCCCTCCATGAAGCTCCCAGTGGCACCTATTGCGCCACGAAGTTTGGCAGCCCAAAGGTCCAAGCCCTTCAGCAGGATGTTTGTTATGCTTTTAAAATCTTTTAAATCATTAAGATAAGTCCATTTTTTGATTCAAAAAAAATACTTGGCCATAAGGACGGATGTCTCGATATTGCGCAGAATCGTGTAGGCTATTGCATATGTTTGAACAATTCATCGAAGTGTGCTCACTTGAGACTCAACTACTTCTAAAGTCTACCATCCTGTTACCATCAATTTGGGGCCTGGAAAAGGATCGCTGGTTAGCTGTCAAGGTCCCAGGTCGACTCAAAGGCATGAACGCCTGTTTCTTGGACTTGCAGGTGGCGGTCCTTCCCTGCTGGTGAGCTCCTGTCATGGCAGTTTTCCCTAGCAGTGCATGAGCTCCCAGCTGACCGTCGTGATCCCACCAGTGATTTTCACAGTGCCCAAAGGAGTCATTGAAATGTCATGAAATGTCATGACATGTCTATTGTATGTATAGTGTATATATATATATATGTATATATGTATTATTTTTATAACTATATATAATTATATGTAACTCATTGTAACTCTATATATAATTATATGTAACTCTATATATATTTATAACTATATATATATATATATATACATGGCTTGACCCGGATATTTTGCAATCTCCATATGTTTCCTGCCGACCCTTCAGAGTTTTATCGGGTTTCAACAGATCTTCGTGTGTTTTGATCAGATTGGTTAAGTTCTACCTTAGCTGTGTAGTTGAACATGTACATATATGCACAGTAGGCTATGCTTTTGGAAAGGTATGGGGGAACAGGCTCGCCCATGTGTTTACCAATGGTCATCAGATTGTGTTGCTTCATCTTTGTTGGAGGGCGCTTCCGACAGACTGAATCTCATGGATACATCGCTGATCCGCTATCGGCCTGCCTTCGGCACTTTGAAACGTGGCGAGGGAAAAAGGGTGGCACTTTGTTTGTGTGGCCTCCCATCGCCCTGTTGCTTTTTCTATGCAAGGAACCTTCTAGTAAAATCCATTGTACAGTAAGTACATGGCAATTGTGAATTGTGGCACCGGTTACCAGACAGCAATAAAGGAATGCGGACACGAACAGGAACACATTTGTCGAAATTGATGGAAACAACGGGCGGCTCATCACAGTGTATCAACTTGTTTTCTTGCGTGCTCCACTTCTCCAGGCACGTTGTGGGCCTGAGCTTCAGCCGCGCAAACTGGTGCATGCATTGAATGCAGAGCCGGCATTGAAAGTGAAGGCGGGGATGAAGTAATGCCAAGTATGTCTGTTAGTGTCTCAGAAAGGATGACAGCAAATGGGACGCGTGTGAATCAACTTGTTCATTCCTGCCCCATCATGTTGAAGAGCATGTCATTTAGCCATGCCCTTATTGGCAGTGGCTGGTGTTGGAGTTGTTGGAGCTTTGACTCTGGAAACATCTGGAAACGGAATCTCGCTTGTGCCCTTGAGGATGCCAACAACGAGCGTCTCCTGCAATTGCGGCTGCAAACAACTACCGTGCGGTTGCCAAACTCTGCACAGCCTCCTGCCTCATCCAATTCTCATGGCACCAAAGACTCTGAAGTTGAAATATTTTGAGCCTTTCGTTGTTGCCTGATGGGATTTGGGCCATCGCCCGGCGGATTCCCAGATTACCAGTGCATGTCATCCGAACAACATACATTTCAATCATTTCATAGATTAAATATATGTTTAAAGCATTTTGTTCACAGATTTTCACAGCAATGTGTCTGAACCCTTCGTCGCATCTCGCAACATCTTGCAAGCTGCAAATGGATAAGTCATGAATATGATAAGTCAGTCTTCAGCCCCTGGGGCCCCAACCTTGCCCCAATTTTGCTAAGATGAGCTCCTTTGCGGAGCTACAGAATTGCATTCGGCGCTGGCCAGGTGGGTCGATGCTGCGTGAGTTTGTTCTCTTCTCTTTCGTAGTGTTTTTATTCTTTGGTTTAGTAAGAATAACTAGTAATGATGTAGTATATTCATGTATATTCTGCGGTTGTCCATTCTAGCCTTTCGTCATGGTTTGTCAGTCCTTCTTGGCGCTGATTTGTGTGATCGTAGGCGAAGTATCATCCAATCACGCTTGATTGATGTTGGGTCGTCTCTTTCTTCGGGGAGATTCATTCTTGTGGTAAGGTAATTGTACCTTAAATTCTCTCAAGAAATCCACTGCGGACACTTACATGCACTGGAATTCAGGTACGGCTTGTGCTGTGGCGGCCCCGAGCCTACACATCGGTCTTGGATTCAAACAGCGACAGTTGAATGCATCACCCGCAGACACATTCATGGACTGTAGATTCTATACAATTGATGTTTAGATTGCCGCGGAAAGTTGGCAAAGCTGTAAAGCCGTGGTAAGATGAGAGATATGACATTTAAACTGAGTCGACCGGTTTGCATGCAGAAAAGCTTCAGATCTGAGGCAGTTGGCTTGGCCGGAGTTGGACGCAACGTCCAGCTGGTTGCCCCTTACCGGGAGGCTCCATGCTGCGAAAGCTTCACCCAGATCCATCCAGACCCAATGGATCCGATGGATTCTAATCCTTTCTGCAGGCTTATGGGACAAAGGATGCCCTAGTCGCGCGGACCCGGCCAAAGTCCAACGGTTGCAACCTGAGCAGCAGCAAAACATGCAGCAAATATCAGCAACGTCGGGAACTTGTGATTTTCTATTCATTCTTTTTCCACCCACCCTGCTGATTACAAGAATGATGCAGCTGGTTGTTTGCCCCACCAGGCTGCATGTTCTCCTAAGACACTGGAGGTATCTGGAGGAAATTATAGGAGCTAGGATGAACATGGATGAACTGGGTAACGTATGGTAACGTTACCAGTCGGTCCATTGCCTCATAAGGAGGTGTTGGGCCTTTACATACGCGCATGGCTTAGCAAAATCACTGCTGTGCTTCTGCCTTGATTGTCCGGTGCCATGACTTTCCAGCGAATCTGAAACCGCCTGCAGCTAGTCAGGTTCAAAGTGGAGACCTTCACTACAGCTGTGGTGATAGAACCTGTGATTGTTTGCAACTCAGGGAGGTCATCGTTCCAACATGTTCCAACATGTTCCAACATGTTCCAACATGTTCCAACATGTTCCAACAGTCAGGTTTGTTGATGACATTTGATGACTTATTTTTTTGTTGGTCACAGTTAATGACTTTTCCTCTTCCTACTGTATCCTACTGTGAGTTGTGATGAATTCAGGAGCGCTTGCTGAAATACCAGCCAGAGTCCAGTGTCATGCTTGATGCGCCCTGAGTTTGTCCAGCAAAGGTGGCCGAAGGTGGCACGGTGACAGTTTGGATTTCTCAACTTTTGACGTCAGATCCGAGGTTGCTGACATATGGAAAGTGAATGGCTTTGTCAAACATGTTTCTGATCTTTGTGCCACCAAGGAGTTGCAAACTCCAGCAGAGTTGCGGCCAGAGTTTGGTGCAGTGCGTTCAGAAAGATATTCAAATTGTTTCCATCAGCTCTATATAGTAGGTTTCATTTGTCAGGCCTTCTAGCTACGAATTCAACTCAAACCTTCTGATAACTGCACAAATTTTAAGGTGCCCTGAGTTTGCCAAATCTGCAGTAGCCTTTGACACAGAGGTCTGGGTGATTTTGGATTTTGCCGAGCCGCTTCTATCTCCTGGTCAACTTTGCTCCCAACTACGAAAATGAATTCCTTGAGATCGCGATTGAAAGAGAAGCCAGTTATATACAAAAATGCTTCTGTTGACCAAAGGCTGTCGCTTCTATGCAATTTTTGGGCCCATTCATTCCTGTTCCCAAGGGATTTGGATAATTTATATAGTTTAAGTTAGTTGAATTAGTTTAATACCTCTATCAGTCTCTTATCTGATTCAATTTAAATAATCGGATATAATATGATATGATATAGATTGATATAGGATATAAGATAAAATAATATAACATATCATTATGTGCTCGAACCTTGGGCCTGGACCAGGTGGGCCTTGCCGAACGCTTCTGCGGAGCTCTGGCAGCGTTGGCACCTGCCACTGCGGACTGTGGCGCGACAGGTTGGTTGGGTTGGTGAGATGTGCCAGGAGATGGTTGGATTTGCCCGGCACAGTTTGCAAATCCACAGCCCTTCTGATTTCTGATGTGTTGCAAATGTCAGATGTAAATTGATAAATGTAAGACATGTGATGTTTGAGTGGCCGGGACTTACAGAGAAGGTTTCACTCACACCTCACATAAAAATCATGGCTTGGAATCCAAGGGGTTGTGCAAGTAGCCACTGCAGAGGTTTCCATTGGCTCTGTAAGGGGGGGGGCCTGGACCGTCCGTACCTACAAACCCAACCTCATCCGCTGGACAGCTTCCTGCCTCTTGGCGAAAGAGCTCATGTCGCGGCATCCAAAGGCGCGGGCCTCTGGCCTCTGACGGGAGTGATGCGATCATATGGGACAGTTAATGAAGTGAATGAAGCACCATCCTTGTGTTTGCACCTTTTTTTCTTGGGCTTCTTGTGGGGTGACAGCATCAAAGCCATTCAAAGCCTCAAAGCTCTCTGGAAAGAAAACTTCGGATGGAATTTGATTTTTGATGATTTTTTTACGGCCTGTGGTGTTGAGGCTGCCGACATGCAGGTGGCTGGTTGCAAAGTGTCAGGGGCCTCAATTTGGTACAAAGCATGCGCAAGCATGTGATCGTCATCCTATACCTACGAATTCCACAGCTGCAAGTTGCATTCTGTTGGCCTGACGCACTTTGCATTCTGCTGATTCATGATATTCATGTGGGAGAGTTGGGTGCCATTTTGAAGCAAGTGGTTGGATTTACATGGAGTTTGCATATATTTGACCTCTGCAGACGCTAGTTTCTCGAGCCAAGTCTGACACCATGCCGGTAGACCCAAATCCAGCAATGTTTGGAACTGGTCCAGCTGATGGGATGACCAATGGAGGCAGAGGGGATTCTAGGGCATTTGAGCCGCCATACCACGGTACCATCCAGGCCATTCCAGGTCACTCCCTGATAATTTGCTACTGCTAGTAATATTTGAATATATTTGATAGTTTTTTCGGGGGTTTTATCATGTTTTATCAAAATGCTTTGAAAGTCCCCTGGCGCTTGTCCATGGTCACATGCACCTTGCATGACTTGTCAGGCGAAGATGTGCTTGATGAGGAGGCAGCACAGGTGGTCTCCAGTGTTTTCTCAGCATGTTTTCCAAGACTTTTTAAGCACTTTTGCGAGCTCTGAAGCAAAAAGATGGGAATGGGTGCACGAATCCTTGCAGTCCCCCAGCATTGCCGAAGGCGGAAATGCTGCAGAAAGCCAAGGCTGTGCCCTTGACACCGTTGCCTTTCGAGGTCACAGAGGAAGCACCAGTGGCCAGGCACGACTTGAGACGTCCAGGCACTCCTGACCCTGAAATGCAACCAATGAAAACACGATATGACACGATAGCAAACCTACACGTATACGGATATACTGTGACACAATACCAACACAGAGATAATCGGCAGGTGTGTAAAAGTAAAACTTGGGCCCAAAGGGGAAAGAAACCGAAGAGAAAATGGAACGTGAGCGGACAGTGCTTGCCGAATGGGAAGCAATCAGAAAATTACCCCAGATGGACATGCAAGTTCTCCGCTGGAACTTGATCACGGTCTTCACGTTTCCTCTTCTTAACAACGTCCCCGATTAGATGCCGCAGTCACAGCCAAGGCAAAGATTGGCCGCATCCGGATTCTGCGCTGTTTTGGCAGAACTGTGTTTGTTGGGCCCCACTGGTGTTGTTCCTTCGTCATGCTGGGAGCTCTTTGGCAGAATTATGGACTGGTTGTGGACCAGGGACATCTTAGTTCAAGAGCAAGTATTGAACATGTCAAGGATTAAGGGTGGACGAGCGTGGAGGTGCAACGCTCCCGTGGCAGTTTGCAGGTCATTTTGGCGATTGGCTCTTCTTTCACTTCGCAGCTTGGCCGAAGAGGACTGAAACATACTGAAACACTACAGATACCTGTGACAGCCTGTGACCTCTCACATAATGTACCACTGTAAGTAGTTGTTGTGCAGTACTTTTGACTCTGTGCCCTTGACGGTAGTCGCTGCAATTTGTCGGCTGTTCTCCATATCATGGTGCTTCTACTTCTCTTTTTCTCGAAAACGTGATAGCACTGCCTGCCAAGGTACAACCGCACCAAGGGCAGTTTGTTCCTGCCTCAGCAAGCTGCACTATGGCCACGGAAGGCAAGATGGGTCCAAATTTAAATCCCTTGTTTCATCTTGCCTTGCCAAGGCTGCATAGTGTCCTGGGACTTGTGGCGACATTGGCATCTGCACTGTCCTTCTTGGCTTGTGCTCTGTCGAGTCCTGGCATCCTCAAGCCATCTCCTGGTAGTGCAGGAGGCATGTGCCATTGCTCATAGACTCATATATCTCATATCATCTCATCCATTTGAGAACCGAGGAGTCATGACTGAGAAATATAAGATGTTGGGGCATTGCGTCAGCCCAGTGATTGTCTACTTATTGTCTACTTATACCATCTTATACCATGGGATCCCAAGACCCTTGAAATCGCAAACACCTTGGAAAAGACGATCTTTTCCCAAAAAAGTCGAACTTTTGGAAATCATCTATTTCCAAGATTGGGCCAAGTATATCAACATACCATAAAAATGTTGTGGACATCCATGAAACCATGAAACATGAAGTTTCAGCAGTATTCAAGAAAAGACGAACTTTTTATGAAATGTGCTCAAAAGACGATCTTTCCACCAAAGTACAGCAATTTTGTAGAATTTGGGTTCGGATGGTATATCTTACATCTTTATATATCTTAAATATATCTTTATATATCTTTATGTATCTTTATATATCTTTATGTATCTTTATGCTGGGCATTGACAAATGGGTAACCAGGGTCAGTACCTCGCTTAAGCCTACGTTTTTACTCGCTTACGCCTACGTTCGTGAAATATGATGGCAGCACCAATAGAAAGTGACATAGAAGTCTTTGAATATGACTGCAACAGGTGTGACAGAGATGATGAGCAGGACACTTTGATTCGATCATATGAATTGCATGTCACTTT
>Ga0126342_10018142_pt1 | contig 12088 bp, 15 predicted proteins | sample Cyp1metagenome_FD_92528 | JGI IMG/M metagenome (GOLD analysis project Ga0126342, IMG submission 92528) | Coral microbial communities from Lord Howe Island, Old Settlement Bay, Australia - Cyphastrea 1 metagenome | ecosystem: Host-associated > Invertebrates > Cnidaria > Coral ... | reverse complement strand
GCTTAGCGATGGCAACCCTAAGCGCAGAGTGAGGATGGGAATCCCAAAACGGTTTTGTGCTTAGAGGGAGCTACTTCTCGGCAGAAAACGTAATTGGGGGAGGTGCTTCTCGGCAGAAAACGTAATTGGGGGAGGTGCCGCTCGGCACAAACTGGTGGTGATGCCAACCCTATCCGGCACAAACTGGTGGTGATGCCAACCCTATCCGGCACAAAATCCTTTGGATCAGCATCCTGCTGAGCCACCTCACTTGCCAGGTGTGATCGAGCCTCAATGGCGGGGAAGCGCAAGTCTGGTGGGGCAGCAGCAGACAAAGGAGGAAAATCCCAGAAATCATTGGCCTTGCCGGCCATTCCAGCTGACTCCAAGCACCTCCCACACATCCAGTTATTTGAAGAATGGTTGAAATTCGGCTGAAATTAAGAACTTCGTGGGGTCATGTCATTTAGCTTTGGCTATCATTCACTAGTTGATTTGGACTTCAAGGACCGAATGTATCAAGCAAGATGGATCTTTGGACAGCTATTTGGCCAAGCAGCTTGAAAAGAAGGAGATTTGAAGCATGAGTGCATCTGCTGTCCACGGCCACCGCCTGACAACGGCTACAGGAGATGGCTATTGATATCTACAAGCACATCGAGAAGGAGTTTCCTCCAGAACCTGGTGTGCCTTAACCTCAGCTCAGGGTTTCCATTTATTTTATTGGTCTTTTGCATCTGTCTTTTGCATGCTCAGGTCCTATGCTACTGAGTCGGGATTCCAAAACTCCGGCCCTGCCGCTGCCCATTGCATCAGGCCCTGGATGCTTCCCCATCGCAATGACTACGGGTTGAGGGGCACCGCTGATGTCGCCGATTGGTTTTGATTAGCATGCAAACCAGCATGTTTTCTCAAATGGACAGATATGATTTGATTACAAGATGCATTCAAAGCCCAATCCCTCACCCAGGAAGTTCAGCGTACCCTTGCGTTGCTGATGATGCTGAATGGTCTCCAAAGCAACCCCAACCTGCCGGGAGTTGAGAAGTTTGTTCTAGCAGACGTCAATGAGAAGTGGCTACAGAGCAAAAGCATGAGGATCAGCAGTGGGGAGGTTGGTGCTGACCAGGGGCTGGTTCCTCCTCAAAGTTTGTTTGCTGCAAAAGGTTGGAACAGGTCGGTATGTGCAATGCTGGTCATGGTGGCCACCTACGAGCTGGGCGACGCTCTTCTCAAGGACCAAACCAGTTCTGGAACTAAACAACACATAATAGTCACAAACAGCTTGAGAACAAGTCGACTTGCTGTGACTGAAGGAAATGCCAGAGGATGTCAGGCGGCCCAAACCTCAGTGTGTTTCCATGTTCCATTTATGTTCAATTTAACTGTTTCTTTTCTTTGGGAACGGTTCAATTGGAAAACGATCGAAACCCACTCAGGTCATTCTCAACGATCCACTGCACAAAGGTGACCGGGGATCTCGCAGACATGGTGAGCATGAACAGAGGCCCACCTATCTACCTTGATTTTTGTGTTAGCGCAGAACCCAACCCATGTGCCTGGTCTTTGTGCCTCAGGTGTAACCCTCGTGTCCACTGCCATTCGGCGCCGGCCTAATGCTTTCAACTTGCTACATCAGTGCGAGCTGATGCTGTGCACTGGTGTAGCGGGAGAGGCAGCTCTTCAGAGCTTGCAGGTGCAAAATCTATCAAAATCATTCAAAATCTGAATTTCCAACATTTTTCAACCAGTCATCATGTCAAGTCCAATGGACTATCCATCCAGGCTTACTATCTAAGTCATGCTTCGACATTGTTTTTGGATTGACCAGGCTTTTGACAATGCATCGGCCTTCGCTTCGGTGTACCAAGTGGGAAAGCTGGAAGCTGGGGCCTGCACAAATCTGTTGAAGCACATGGATCAGAGCACACGTGATGCATTGCGAGACTTGGTGAGGCTTGGGGCCACTGCTTTCCACAATCAATTTCAATAAGTTTGTTTGGTTTCCACCACTATAGCTTTGAGAACTTTATCCTTGACAGGCGGCATGGTCAACCCAAGTTCATCCTCCATGATGGACTGGCAGCTGGCATATTTAATGCCACTTACAACGGGGCAGGCTCGGGCCTCCAACCATGGGAGGCATGTCTTCAGAACACCTCGGAAACTGTTCAGCTAATGCTGGACCGTGTCAAGCGGGATTGGGAATCAATGAGCCCAAAGATGCGTCGTCCGTGGTCTTTGAAAGACTTGGAAACTTGTCTTGTTTTCTGACTGGATTGCATTGATTGGGGCAAAATGCGCTTGCCCTTAATCTTGCCTGTTTTTTTGTTCACTGAACCCAAGGAGGTGCTTCAACGAGTGTGCTGCGCTTGCAAAGCTTGCTGCGCACGGTTCAAGGAACTGGTGCCCGCAGGCTTCTATGCCAAGGTGGAAAGTGAGATCATGGCAACGTTTCTGACCCAGATTGCTTTAAGTAATTCTTAAGTAGTTGCTGGTGGCAAATCATCAAAACAAGATTGGCAAGTCAATTTTCAACCAACTGCTTAGCTTCAGGTTTATGCACCGTCATGCAGATGCAGACCTCACAGCTTTGCTGACCGCAACGGTCCCCCCAGCGGATCTCAACAAGGTGTCCGTGTTTGCGGCTCACTTGGACAAGTTTCACCAAGAGGTGCCAAACCAGTGACCGATTGAGAAAATTATCTGAGCCATTTACCCAGTGAGATTTTAACCCAGTGAGAAAATTATCTGAGCCATTTACCAGTGAGAAAATGATCTGAGCCAAACCAGTGACCCGTTCGTGCCTCCAGGCACAGGAGAGCAAGCTGCAAAAAGCGGCAGAGCCTCCCAGCTCAATCGAGGTATACGCAAATGATATTATATGTATGTATGTATGTATGTATGTAGGTAGGTAGGTATGTATGCATGTATGTATGTTTGTTTGTTTGTATGTGTGTATGTGTGTATATGTTTTTTCATGAACACATGTATACACCAAACGCTGCCGCATACTTCGAAGGTGGAGTAGTATGCGATGCTGGTCAAAAGATGTCAACAGATAAAGGCATGACGAAGGACATGTTGACATTGTCTTTGCTTTGTAAGGCTTAGCGCTGCGCTCTTGCAGACTACTTGGAGTCAAACTGAGCTCCAGATCGAAGATGACATGACAAAGCTGCGGACTTGGGCGGCAAAGTTTCATTTGTTTGCATCTCAGCAGGCTGGGGATTTTGTAACCACGGAACTTGCATCATGAAGAAGTATGGTTAATGATCAATTTTTGCATCAGATTTTTTGCAAAGTTTTGTCATCGTCATCGTATGGTCAATGCTTCCAGGGTGGGATGGACGTTCAGTACCTGAGTGGACGATATGAGAAGGGAAAGATTGCGGTCTGCAAATGCATGCAGAAACGTCATTGCACAGTGCAACACCGGAGCATCGTGCTGGCACATGGGGACATAGTCGAAAAACAAGCCAGGTTGGGGCCGTCCACGTTTCTTGGCTCCGAGTCCTTCCGTGCGTGTTGGGGTTCTGTTCACAATTTTTTTTTTAAATGCTTGCCAAACCTACTGTAGGCTGACAATCTTGGTCGTTGACAACACGTTGTGGCCATCGCGTTCCTCATCTGCTGATTTGGGGTTCATGTGGGGTTGACAATCTCTTGAAATGTTTCCCACTGAGTTGTTGCCTTAGGAGCATTATCTATTGACGAGAGCGTTTCGCTTTGTCAAGCGGTGTGCTCGGGAAATTCTGGGAGTGGAGCCTTCTTTCTTCTTCCCCAACCACACTCCTCCTGCAACCTGACAACTGTCTTCAAACACCGCCGGTTGATTGAGGACAAAGTGGTGGCGAGCTTTGGCATTAACAGTTTGATTCATTGTCATGAATCTCCCCATTGATTCTTCCGAGATTAGATGTTGCATCTGTGCGCGGGTAAATTTATAGATGGGAAGGTGGATGGATGGAGGGGGTAGGGATGGATGGATGGATGGATGGATAGATGGATGGATGGATGGACAAAGGTATGGATAAGTGCAGATATACGGCTTAATAAGCGGATGTATGTTGGTGCAGTACAAATCAACACTCTTTGTGCCAACATGCAGTTTTCATCCGAAAAGCTCATGCATGCAAGCATGCGAGTGAAGACATATTGCATACATTAAACAACCATATGTCATCATATGTGCAAAGACTGCATGTATTACCTACCTACCTACCTACCTACCTATCTACCTGAATGCTTACATACATACATACATACATGCATGCATACATACATACATACATTCATACATACATACATACATACATACCTACAAAATTACATTCATTCATCCAGTCATTCTTCCATTCATGGCTGTTCCAGTGTTGGTGCAGCTAAACACACGTTCATTCAGTCCAAGATTTGGATATCCAGTCCAACATGGTGATAAAGACTACTTTTGGTCAACCGTTCAGTTCCGCGCGGCTTCTGAGGAGCTTTGATGTGAGCGAGGTGGCACTTGCCTTCAACACAAGCTCTCACCAGGGGGACAAGAGAAAGACTTCCCAGCAATGATTCTGGGCTGAAATCTTACATGCTGATCAAAAGGGAAGGTTGATCATAGGGAATGTCAATGCACTCTTTTCATGACTGGACTGAACGCTGTTGAACTCTTGAGGCCTGTTCGCGACCCTCGCCGGGCACAAGGTGAATGAACTTGCAAAATCAAAGGCAATGTTGGGAAGCATCACAGCAGTGGACCGCAGCAGAGTAACTGTGCCATGTGGGGAATCTACTGTGGGGACATTGTTTTTTCCCAATTCTTAATCTTCCATTTGGGGGATATTTCGTGAAGCTACTGGCTAGCCATTGCAATCGAAGGTAAGCGAACTTCAGAACCCAGAGGAAGACAAACCACTTGCTGCTCACTGGCGAGCTTCTTGCTTCAAAATTGGTGGTATGAGCTATCCCCCATGTTTGGTTTGATGAGGGTTGTTATCACAATCCAGAGCGGCAACTCTTTACAAAAAAACAAACAGTTCCAATGAGGTTCAGCAAAGGGGTGTCACAGCAACGAGAACTGTCATCGAGAAGATCTTGGACGGCCTCTCGATTAAAAGCCAGCCAGTTTTGGTGGTGGACTGCATGCCCAATCGGCTTCCTGGAGTTTAATTATTAGCAGCAGCTTCAACATGTCCAGAATCATGCCTGGATCCCCCTTTCCCCAGCATGCCTGAGTCCCACGAGGTTCTTGGAATGGTCCAGCGCATGCCTCTCGATGCAGTTGGAAGAGTTGACCAGCATGGACAACTACCGGGGGCCCTGCATGCACTACATGGGAATCTTCCTGGAGGACGATGCGGCTCTAAGCCGAACTCTTGAAAGCACAGTGGCCGGAAAAATCATGTCAGACTGGTGGGATGAATGCACCGACGCTGGTCCCAAGAGACGACCCCGGAGCTCTTTCGCAGAGCCTGTCCCATCACTGGATGTTGTCGTGGTGACAGATGATGTAGTGAAGACACTTTGATATTATTGTTTGGCATTTTTTTGGTCCAACAAAATGATCCACCTACAGAATTTCTTCAGACATGTTTTCAAAATCATCCCTTCGAACATGGGTCAGGATTCCAGACTTGGTGAAGAACAAGTACGCGAACAGCCATGGAGCATCCCTGAAAACCATGAGCGACATGATCACCGCAGACAAGGATGTGGCCACTGCTCTGAAGGGAAGCGCTGGTGAGTCGTCCGTCCAGCCTTCGGCATCCGGAGCCGCCACTGAATCTCCTGCCGTGCAAGGCGTGCGGACTTTGGCATCGCCGGACTATGATGGGCAGCCAGTGCCAAACTTTCACCGGAGGGTGGACTTTGAGGAAAAGCCACTGGATGAGTTCAATGCTTCTCAAACGCTACTTGTTTTGGATTACTTAGGGGTTATATTATAGGTCAAATCCGTTATGTTATATTATTTAGGGATTATATTACTTAGGGCTTATATACTTAGGGGTTTCACCTTCACATCATATCAACCTCCAGGCTTCATTGCTGTGCTACTTTGGCCAATTCAGCCCTGAAAATTGGCAAGACCCAGAATGACGGCGCTTGGTGGATCATCAATGAGACATCACAGAATGTCGACCTAGATTCCAGAGAGCTTTTTGGATTCAACGTCGGATCCTTCGCTGAGGTACCCACAGGACCATTCCCCGAACTGATGGTGCAAAAACATGATATTAGAAATAGCTGCCACCCTTTTTGTCCCAGTCTGTCCTTGTCTGTTCCAGAGCAGGAGATGCTTCCACCTTGGTGGATCAAATTGCGTGGACTGTTGGCTCCGACATGGATGTGATTTGCTTGTCAACACAAGAGGGCACGAACATCGTCAAAAAACTCATGACCGTTGCCGACGCAGTGTGCTCAATCACCGCAAGCCGCGGAGCAACAGAAGCTGCAATGGTCGACCATGATATGTCTCCGATGACAAAGGATTGGGATGCAAACAACTTATTTTGATTGGCACCTTTGTTCAAAACCAAGTGTTTGGTCAATCACTGGAGTATGGGTCTACTCGGCCTAAAATAACAACAGTGTTTGGATCTATTTGCATTTTGGGGACCACCTTTGGCTTGAACTCTATTCATGTTGATCAGCTCAAGCTTTAGTTTCCTGATCAGGTGGTTGGAGAAGAGACAAAGGTGATGCAGTTCCGCTACAAGATCGACTCTCGATCGAAGACAAATGCTTTCAAGCCAAAGCCGATGGATGATTTGCTCAACGTGAGGTATTCCCAGCTTGGAGGATGCTTCTCATCCTACAACACTTTGCTGAGATCGGACAATGTTGGCATCGTGTGGGAGGCCAGGTTGTCATGACTAACCCAAGGCTATTCAGCCATTATCTTCTAACCCAAGGGATCCCGTTTAAATTAACTTCCATATTTTTGGGGTTGATGACAACAAAACAAATGTTGCCCCTAAAGGTGAAAATCACTTCGGCGATCCCGGCGGTTCTCACTCCGGTCAAGCCAAAGTACTTCCTACTTTGCAGCACAACAGTCAAAGCCACCACAGCGGTGAAGCTCAAGTAGATGTTTTCCAAAGCAAGTCTTGAAAAGACTGCCATTTTTGACAAGGGTTTCCCAGTGCCACAATGTCGGTTGCAGAGTGCTATCATGTACAATGTACAATCAATATGAATCAATACCACCAAAAAAAACGTGTTAAGTGTTGTGTGTTAATTGAATACCTTCAGCTGGCACGCAGTGGTAACTGGATTTCTGGGCTGCCTGGCGCATAGGCAGAGAACCATGTCAGGGAACGCTTTCTGAAAGACCTGCAAAGGCATCAGCTTCAAAGTACACTGCAAGCATTGGACTGGTTTCCATACCAACTTCAAGTTCATTACTACATGACAACATGCTCAGTGAACGTTTATTGTTTTTTCCTTGCAAGATTTTGGATATCAAACGGGGCTTGAAGCCATGACTTTGGACGCTGTGGAAAACTTGTCGGACGATGATGCTACTACTCTTGCATTGTCACCCAACGTTGGGCGAGGGGCTGCCAACACAAACCCGACCGCGAAACCCAAACCCAAGAGTGCTAGCAAGTCAACAGCAACGCCGAAGCCAAAGAAGGAATCAAAAAAAAAGGTTCAGAAAGAGCACAGCAAGCCAAAGGCCGAGCCGAAGCCAAAGAAGCGCCCAGCCTCTCATGCTGCTGCAAGCAGCGTGCCACCCATGAAAAAGCCCGCCGCGAAGGCCACAGCTACAAAAGACCCTGACCGTGTGAGTGTTTGCATCAGTGAGTACAAAAGAAATGGAGTATGGAGTGTGAAGCTCAACCAGAAGGAAGTCATCCGAGCGAATTAGCTGCAATTGTTTTTTCTTCATCAAGTACCCAAGCATGCTGTTGGTGTTGCTGTGCTTATCGTATCTTATCCTCACATTGTCTCACATCAGCATGGTTTTCGAAATTTGAGGTGAAACCAGATGTAGCTCTTAAAGGTGAAGAAGTTGCTGGGATTGCGGTTCCTAGCCTGAAGAAACTTCTATGAAACTTCTGTGGGACATCGCTGCTAGGGTATGGGTCAAACTTTTACTGCTGGACTTTCCTTGTAATGGGGTCGTTTGTGGGTTTCCGTTCGGTTTGACCCGTACCTTTGGTTTCCCTGTTCAGCCATCCGAGGCGGCAGTCAAGGAGGAGCTGCTTCGCACCAAAGGAGATGTTAGTGCTGCAGCATCCCTTTGTGTGACTTTGTTTGCACAACACGTATTCATATGATTACTTACTAGGTGGCCAGCACCACCCATTTGCAGTATGAGCTACTTGAGGATGTTCACAAGCTATCATGACTGGGCCCCCATTCATAACCCCTTAAAGTTTCATCGAGTTTTCAAATCCGTTGCCATAACACCTGATTCTATGGAATCTATGAGGCATGCTGCCATTCATCACCCCTTAAATGTTCATTCAATTTTCAAACCAATTGCCATCACATCTGATGCTGAGGAATCTATGAGACATGCTATCACCCCTTCAATTTGCATCGAGTTTTCAAATCCGTTGCCATCACATTCTGAGGAATCTATGAGACATGCTGCCATTGAGAAGGCTTCTGCGAAGAAGCCAGATGCTGAGGATCCCCCACAAGACAACGTGGAGGACACCAGGGAAGAAGCCAATGAGGGAGAAGAAGAAGAAGATCTTGCGGATGATGCCATGGTTGAGGACTTTCTCTTTAAACACGTTAGGTTGAATTCGAAACAACGCTTGCTGACTCTTTGATCTTTTCCCAACCTTGCCTGAAAAACAGCATGTGGCAGGAATCTCAGTCGTGAGCCCGGGCCTGCGGTAAATTCGATGATATGAGTGGGGAATCAATTCCTGCCTCAATGGCCGACGTGAATCTGGTTGAGACCCGTTCAGCGGAGAAACAATTGTCTCTGGTCTGGTGCACCCCCAAAATCATGTTCTTTGAAGTTGGTTTTCGCCATGAGGTGAAGTTTGCGTTGAATTTCCGCAAGTTTTGAGATTCAGTTGACTCTTGAGTGCACGAAGTCTTGCTGCGATCCAATTTTTGATGGCTGCTGATGATCCGCGCCAAGATTTTGGGAAAAGCAAAATGGGAACCTTGACTTCGATACCATGGTTGTTTTGCATTATGATGTCACTCCGACTGTTTTTATTTGTTCCGTCAAAAAAACCAAGGATTGCCCTGGTCTGGCGTTGAACCTCCTGAAGACTACCTGTTCCAAGTTACAATCAGCAATGAGACTTCTGAGATGAAACCCGTAAGTGATGCAGAGGACGCTGGAATCCCAAACCTACTGGTCTGGCTGTACAACAATGTTGTACACAGGGTTCCCGGTGATGATGTGATTAAAAACGAAGAACTAATTTACATTGTGCAAAAAACAGTTCTGGAGCATGAGCCCACCTGGTGTGCCCGTGTGGAATGTTTCAGCATTTTGGACCTGCAACAAATTACGGATTGTTTCAAAATTGCTGGCCAAGCCTAGATTCTCTGAGCTATACGCGAGACCAAGGCTGCTGATCGGCAAAAAATGTTGACTGCGTTTAAATTTCTGGACAAACATGTGGATCAAACACTAGTCACTTGGAAACATCACAACATGCATTCACAGAGTAAGTTCACGCTGAAAACAGTTGGAAAAAACACTCACTCAGGTGCGCAATCTACTATTTACGCAAACTTGTACAGGACGGGGACACCCCGAAGTGTATTGTAAACAAAACCCATCAGCTAGTGATGTGTCACTTTCTGCCACATGTTTCTGTCGCATTGGGAACCCGTGCTGATTCCAGGAGGCCATCTCCACAAAGCCGGTGCGTTGCATCGGCACCGGTTGGCCAGACGGTTGGCCGGATGGAAGGAAAGATATACAGATAGATAGATGGATAGAAAAGAAGAAGAAAAGGGAAAGAAGAAAAAACAGACATAGAGAAAGAAAGAAAGAAAGAAAGAAAGAAAAGCATCAAGACAAACAGAAGGAAAGAACATAAAGAAAGACAGAAAGAAAAAAGGAAAGAAAGAAAGAACGAACTAAAGAAATAAATAAATAAAGAAATAAAAAAAAAAAGAAAGAATTAAAGAAAGACAAAAAGAAAGAAAAAAAGAAAGAAATAACGAATAAAACAAATACAGAAAGAAAGAAATCAAGAAAATAAATAAAGAAAGAAAGAAACAAATGCAGAAAGAAAGAAATAGATAAAGAAAGAAAGAAACAAAGGAAAACAAAAAGAGAGAAAGAGAAAACAAGAAAAAAACATAAGAAAAGAAGAGAGAAAGAAAGAAAGAAATAAAGAAATAAAGACATATAGAAATAGAAAGAAATAATGAAAGAAAATGATGAAATAAAGAAAAGCAGAAAAAGAAAGAAAGAAAGAAATACAGAAAACAAAAATAAACAAAATAAAAGAAACAAAGAAAGAACGAAAGAACGAAAGAAAGAACAACAGAAACGAAGGAAGGAAGGAAGGAAGGAAGGAAGGAAGAAAGGAAGGAAGGAAGGAGGGACGGAATGATGGATGGAAGGAAGGAAGGAAAGAAAGAAAGAAAGAGAGAAAAAGAGAAACAGTGAAAGAGAGAAAGAAAGAAAGAAAGAAAAGAAAGAAAGAAAGAAAAACAAGAAAGAAAGAAAAAAAGAAAAAAGAGACATAAGGAAAGAAAAAAACAAGAGAAAAGGAGGAACAAAGAAAAGTACGACAAGAAAAGAAAGGATAGAAAAGAAAGAAAGAAAGAAACATGACGAAATAAAGAAAGAAAAGGCGGAAAAAGAAAATAACAGACAAAGCAGATAAACAAAAGAAAATAAAAGAAAGAAAGAACGACAAGAGAGACAAACATAATAAAAACCAAGAAAACAAAGCAAAGAAGGAAAGAAAACATAAATCAGAAATAGAAGAGGAAAATAAAGAAATAAATAAAGAAACAGTAAAGAAATAAACAAAGAAGTAGAAGAGAAAAGAAAAGGAGCATAACAAAAGAACAATCAAAAAGAAAGAAAGATCAAAAGAAAGAAAGATACAAAGAACAAAAGAAGGAAAGAAATAAAGAAAGAAGGAAAGACAGAAACGAAGGAAGGAATGAAGGAAGGAAGGAAGGAAGGACGATAGGAAGGAAGGAAAGAAAGGAATCAAGAAATAAAGAAAAAAAGAAAGACAGAGAGAAAGAGAGAAACAAAGAAAATGAGAATTAAAGAGAGAAGGATAGGAAGAGATAACGAGAGAAAGAGAGAATGAGAGAAAGAAAGACAGGGAGGAAGAGAGAAATAGGGAACGACAGAAAGACAAAAAGAAAACGGAGAAAGAGGAAATAACGAAAAGTAAAACGATAGAACAAAGAAAGATAGATATACCAGTAGACAGACAGAACAATATATAGACAAACAGACAGGCAGACCGATAAATAGATTGATAGATAGATAGATCGGTAGAGCGATAGCTAGTTAGATAGACAGATAGATAGATAGGTCAGCACATAGAAAATACACACACATATTTACTTAGCTGAGCCTGGTTGAGCTCTTAACATGGCATGCGATCCAGGGATCGTCCGTCCAGAGTCAGCTGGGTATGAAAGGCCTAAGAACTTATATCATATTACATTTATGTATGTTAGTTATTTAGGATGCATTTACCTTTTTGGGGGAGGGGGTTGCCAGGAAGTGTAAGCATCTATATTTGTATACACCCTTTCAAAAAATGCCCGGTTTCTCTCCATGTCTCCATCCCTTTATTATACATAGTCTCGCGCTCTAATGGCCGCATTTTTTTTTAGCGGTTTTCGGTGTCGGCTCAAGACAGCTGATGCAGCTGAGGATGCTGGTTTGACAAGCACTTTTGGCCAGCAACGTTTGGAAACTGATACCAAATGATTCTACAAGCACTGTTGGCTAGAGGGTAGCCAATACCACTCATAATCCAAAACCCTGGATGCATAGCAAACCCCCAAACAACAGGAACACAAAATGTTGTCAAGTCCAGCCTCGATGTCATTGACGATTCTCGAACTAGATCTCGTTTGGTAAGTCAAATCCGTCAAGATGAGAGCTTTGTTGTTTCTCACTTGTCCTCCCAATTCATCCCATTTG
>Ga0126342_10018141_pt1 | contig 12090 bp, 7 predicted proteins | sample Cyp1metagenome_FD_92528 | JGI IMG/M metagenome (GOLD analysis project Ga0126342, IMG submission 92528) | Coral microbial communities from Lord Howe Island, Old Settlement Bay, Australia - Cyphastrea 1 metagenome | ecosystem: Host-associated > Invertebrates > Cnidaria > Coral ... | reverse complement strand
TATATATATATATATATATAATATATATATATAAAATATATATATATATATATATATAATATATATATATATATAATATATATATATATATATATATCATATATATATATAGCATATATATATATATATATATATATCATATATATATATCATATATATATATACTTCTATTTATGAGCATTCAGGGGGTACAGCCACTTTGTGACCATGACCAGCACCCCAAGCGCCCGATGGTTTCGATGATCCCAAAAGAGGAGTTTCACAGAGATGGCCCGAAATAAATGGATCTTAACAACCATAGGAAACCATATAAAACCCTAGGAAAAATGGATAAAAAATACAGTTATGGCCCTTTATATACCAGTTATAAGTACTAAATTACTAAGAAAAGCCCATGTATAGAATGTATAATCCCATAGAAATAACATTGACATAACTAAGAAATGGCCATAACTGTACCACAAAAATTCACATGGGGAGCTCTCAAGAGTTCATTTACAAACCACATTTGGACAAAATTGGCAGTTTCTCATGTTAGACTTTGCACCGAACAGAAGCTAACGATGGGAGCATTGATGGTCACATGTTCCGTGCTAGTGGGTGGATTGGAAATGCTGTGAAACATTGTGAACCAGCATCAAGATGTCTATATCTTAAACATGGGGTACAAATGGACTGAATAAGTTGACAGTTTTCAAGATCTGGTGGATCAATCATTTGGAGCCAGTTGAACCATATCCCAGTTGAATCAATTCAATGGGAATTTCAGGATCCTAAAATGGAGGTACCTACCATATATAAGGCCTATATAAGGCCTATGTAAGCGAATATCACCACAAAATATAGCCTTATATGGTACAGTACCTCCATTTTAGGATCCTGGAATTCCCAGTTGTTAATTGCTTTTGCAGGTGCCCCCAAGATCTGTCCTTTTTATCAAGCCTTCGGCGTGAAAAACGCCTTCTGAGTTGTATGATCCAGCAGAATCAGACTGGAAGAGGCGCCAAACTCAGCATAGGTGGATGGTGGGGGGTAGGCATGGCATGGTCTTTGGATTCTTGGATATAAAACATACCACCTACAGCCTTGGTGGTTTTGTTCACTTTGCAAGCCAGCAAACCAAATCAGGCAATCATAAATATGTTCTTTAAGATATATCATTATATGCTACAATTTGATACACATGGACAATGTTCGATTGTGCCCCATGTTCATTCATGGGAAAATCCGAATTTTATTTGCACTGCTGGAAGTTTTGCTTGTCTTTGTCTTTGACTGTTTTTTTTTTGGAAGCACCCAAAGGGCCAAAAGGACCACTTCTGGACAATAGGAAGTTGGAGACGGGTTTGAAACTAATCTAATAGTTCTACGATGTTTGAAGTTTTGAGACGACGAAACCCTGTGTTTTAAGTACTGGTGCGCTTCATCCCATTGATTCAATAAAATTCAGATGTACCCGGGCAAATCATGGTGACCTCACTGTTTTTCCTCACTGGAATCATGGTTACTATAGGAAACCATCCCAAAATCAGCTTATGTCAGTTCAGGTTAGTGAATTTGTGTATTACATTTGTTCAGATTAAATCCTATAAGATCCCATTAAAATCCCATTAAATCATCATTATTTCATCCCACTAAAATCTCTACAATTCCAGGATCAGAGTTCAGGGTCACAGACTCCCACCTTCGGTGATCCACTTCTTTGCCGCAGGTTAGCCGTTGAGTCTGCGGTCTTGGTGGTACAAGGCGCGAAAACTTCTGGGCGATCCCGTGAAGGTTGGGCCATATACTCTCTGGTAAAGGTTTACATAGCTATGGAAAATGGCCAATTATAGTTGATCTACCTATGTATATATATATACCGGTTGGCGGTTTGGAACATGATTTTTTTTTCCATTCAGTCGGGAAGAATAATCCCAACTGACGAACTCCATCATTTTTCAGAGGGGTAGGCTCAACCACCAACCAGTATATATATATATAATTATATAATATACCATAGATTTTTGATTTTCAGTAGAGGCAGGCAGTAAACTATGGTATATCATTTTCAGTAGATATATTATTATAGTTACTATAGCTAGAGGGCGATTTTTCATAGCCATGTTACACTATGTTAGTTTACCGGAGGGTGTTGGTCCTGACCTCTTGAGTTGATGGAAGTCGGTGGTTAAACAAAGCCGGCCATTGACCTTTTCTGGTTAGTTCCCTGGTTCCAATCCCAAAATGCTCATTAATTGGTTAGTAAACGTATACAGTGCATAGTCAGTTGCCAATCTCAAAGTGATTAGAAATTTGTCTGGGGTCTGCTCTAAAATGCCAGGAATATTTATGAAAATCTGAAGGACATAAATACTTGGGCAGGGATGTATGTTAACATATATGCTAAGATGACTGAGGTATATTGATGGGATCCATGTTAGTTTATATATATATATATATCATACATGGATCCTATGGGATATATATATATATGTGAATATGACTGGTTGGTGGTTAGGAACATGAATTTTATGACTTTCCATATATTTGGGAATGTCATAGTCCCAACTGACTATTTTTTCAGATGGGTTCAAACCACCAACCAGATGAATATATGCATATAGTATACATGTGCCAGCCATAGTCAAACGATGGATTTTGTACCCGGGACCCGGGAGATTGTGATTTTTATGTCATACCCCTTTTTTAAACGGGAATTGTAATGGCCAACGGATTCCCAACTTCATGGTATGTTAATGGTGGGTTTTTTTGACCATGGCTGGCTTTTGCACTTGGAGTATCATCCCACTTAGGAACTGGATAATGCCCGTCAGTGAGTCCCCTAAGTGGCTTATCTCAGTCAGAACTGGATTATAATCTCACTTGCTAAGTAGTTCCCATTCGTGGGGTTATCCTCTAACCTCTACAACCGCTTCAACCGAAGTGCAGTTCCAATGAAGTAAGTGGATACATTTCACCATAGAAGGTACGGGGCCCCATATACGAAGAAACATAGGGGTTTCAATTCCCACGGTTACCTCAATGTTCGTTTCCCGTCTGGCCTGCACTGCCTGCACCCACAAATGTTCCAGGCACCGCCCACGTGGTCAACGATGAAGGAGAAGTGGTGGAGGTGCGACATGGTGCGAGGAGCGACTGGGGCAGATGCAGTGATGACACGCTACAGCTCGATGTATAGTAACCCCCAAATACAAAAATGATCAAAAATGATATATAATAACTATTGTAGTGGGATGTAGTGGGATTGTACTTTTCTATTTCTTGGGGGTCACTATCAAATATTCAGACATATGGGAAATGTTGATCTCAACGTGAAGGAAGGGATCTAATGCGACACACACAAACACACACAAACACACACACACACATTGAGCAATTGGAATATTGCCAAGTATCCAGTGTATCCAGATTCCTTTCTCAAGTCACATCCAGTCGACTGCGCCACATTCCATAGATACCCTCTGGTAAACTAACATAGCTATTGAAAATGGCCATTTATAGTGAGTTTTCCCATTAAAAATGACCATTTTCCATAGCTATGTTAAATAACCAGAGGGTATCCATAGTTTGGATTTGTTTGGATCATCCCTTTCCTTGCCATCCAATGAGGGAATGGTCGAAATCACATCCCCGATCCCTTTCTCGTCCACCGGATGGCCGGATGGCAATTGAAGACTTCATCAGTACATTCCAAACCTACTGCACGGACAAAGATAGATTGGAACCCTAAACTTGTTGATGTTCTGAGTGTGAACCTTGTTTTGTCATGTTTCAGCCATAAGCAGAGAAATAACATCTCCTGCCATATAGTTGTATATAGTATATAGTTGTATATAACAATGCATGTTTTGAAGGGTGGTAGTACCTACGATTAAGATTGATATACCATGTTTTGGGACATCAACAACTCGACACTGGAGAACACCAGGTGCTTGGCATTGGAGACACCTTCAACGAACAGATCCTGCTTGGAATCCCCGGTGGACACGTCGTCTCGGGTCTTAGGCCAGGTGGCTTCACCAGCGAGCGCTGTTGCTGTAGCCCCCAGTTATGACCATTTTTGAATTATTACCCTTTAGTGTTTCAATCATCCCATATCATCCATGGTCTTTTTTTAGATTATTTGGTTGTGAACAAGGGCCTCAATGAGGCTGGGTTTGTGCGATTTTTTTTGGTACCCCCAAAGTTGACCGTTCCGCATTGTTAACTTTTGTTAATCGCTATGATTTGAGTGTATCCCCCATGTTCATACAAACAGACACATCACAGTGTTGACCCCGTATCCCCATTAAATCATCCCAATGATATCACATATATTGGCAGTAAATTTCCATTGATGATCAAATCCCTATGAAATCCCAGTAAATCTCATTATATTGCGCATTAAATCCCATATGTCCGTGAAATCCCTTTTTAATCCAATGAATTCCCTATGATATCCAAAACTCATCTCGCTCGGTGCAGGTTCCACATGCGCGAAGGGCCCTGCGAGTTGCAATTCGTCTCCTTGAGCGTGTGGGAGAAGGTGCCCTTTTATCGGTGCTGGATCGATGAAACATCTGTGCCAGGGTCATAATGCCATTCACAGTGGTGTATCAGTGTGTTTTTGTTACCCTCTGGTTATTTAACAGTTTGCCATGGAAAATCACCATATGCTATAAATAGGTAAACCATCTATATAAATGGGTCATCTATACCATGGCTATGTTAAATAACCAGAGGGTAACGGTTTATCATGGTTAAACATGATTTATTTCTAATGGTCACGTCAATAATGGTTGGTTAATCGTTGGTTAATGAGTTGATTTACCATCCAATTTCAGAAGGGATTTTCCCATGGAAATTGACACCATCCCTATTGGGGTTCTCCCATTGATGGTTCAACTTCCAAATTTCACGATGGCTCTGGATCAAGTCCCATGGAAACTTCCAAATTTCCCCAATCAAGGGGACTAAACACGATCAATTCCAGCTATTTTGGGGTGGAGAGAAGGGGATTCCAGCTATTTTGATCCTGCAAGGTGGTTTCATCATGTTGGTGTATAACTGCCATTTGCATCCATTTGCGATTTTTTTAATGTATGATAAAGCCTAGCGGCTATATAAGTTATAAACCAACTTAGCTAACTCTGGGGCATCACCTTGCATGGTCAATAATGGTTGTTAGCTATTTGGAATATGGATATTTCGAGACGGTCATACCACCAAAAGAAGAAGGGGAAGCTCCCATGTAACTTGAAAAATAGATGATCTACTGGTGTTGGTTAAATCATGTCAGGAATGACAATTTCTCTTAGACTTTGGGATGATGGTTTGGGATGGTATATCATGATATATCATGATGTGCCCAGGTCTGTTGATCCAATTCGGGGTCAATGAATCACAGAATGGGTCATGCGTAGTTCCAATTCGAACTGGAACACTACAATGTGGCCCCCCCCCCCCCGCTCTATGTCGGTTTTGGTTTGTAACCCCATCTATATAACTATAACTATAGTATACTATAGTTACCATCTGGTTATTTAACATAGCCATGGAAAATCCCCATTTTTAATAGGTAAACCATCTGTAAATGGGCCATGGCTTCCATGGCTATGTTAGTCATAACCAGAGGGTATATGCCCTATAAACCCGGTAAATATCTATAAATATTGTAGTCATAAATGAACCAAACAATCGTTCCAGGTGGGCCACCTTGTACGTTTTAGATGTTTCATCCGAAACAGCCTTGGACCAATTTCATCGCTCTTTGGGCATGTTATCCCATCGGACCATTTTAAAAGCAGTATACCACACATAAAATAGGGTAGCACGATGATATTATATGACAATATACTGTATACATATTTCTGGCAACAAACTGAGTGTAGCCTTTGGTAATCTACCCTAGCTATGGAAATGAATGAACATGGCCTAGTTCGATGAGCTATCTATTAAAGATCGTGTTTTTTTTTCCACAGCTATGTTCACGATTACCAGAGGGTAAATCCTATTTTCCATGAAGTCACGAATTAGCCAAATCCCATACTTTAAATTTGGCATGATTTTAGCTTGTTGGTTATTTCTGAAAGTTACCCTCTGGTAAACTAACATAGCTATGGAAAATCACCATTTTTAATGGGAAAACTCACTTTAAATGGCCATTTTCAATAGCTTTTTGTATGTTTACCAGGCCGGGTATATTCATATCCCAAGGGGACAGCACCAGTGATCCCTCCATCCCAGGTGGTCTCCGATTTCCCCCAAGAGCAAGACATGATCTTCCGCAGCATTCGCCACACGTTGGTGACCTCCTCGGAGTGTGACGCTGTGACGAGGTTTTTTGAGGTCATTTTGGGTGCATCCACAATGTCAATGGGAGATCTTCAGGATCCTAAAATATTGTATTTAGTTATTACTATCAAACCCATATATAATAATGGATCAATGAATATAACATGAATTAGTAGTAGTTATATCCATAGTTATAATCATAATCAATGGGAGATCTTCAGGATCCAACAGATGGAGGTACGTCTTTACGTACCATATGTTTGGCCATATTTTCTGGGGATATTCCCTAAAAAATAGACCTTATATATGGTAGGTACCTCCAATGAATTGGTTCCTAAAATGGCCATTGAAAATGGTGGACTTAGTGAACTTCAGATAATCTGTTATCGGGGTTATGATAAATTTGATTGACATCAGATAACACATATTTAAAACCATTGACATCAGATAACATATCTGAATCAATTTTATCATAAGTCAATGTTATCTATATAATCTAAATTTAAGTCAATGGTTTAAAATTGATTTATTCGTCATGTTGATGGAAGATGATGGAACAGTTTGTATTCGCCAGGTTCATTTTCCATCGTCGCTCGGGAAATCGAGGCCAATAAGGCAGCGATAAAGAACCATGGCACTGCAATGTCTTCCGCAGAAATGGTGGGGTAGCCTGGATGTTCATGGTGGATGAATGGCTGGTTGGTGGTTTCAAACCATTATATATATATATATCCATTTGTCTGGGTAAATTTAATCACGACCTCACTGTTCTCCCTCACTGGAATCATGGTGGATGAATGGTGGATGTTCATGGTGGATGAATGGTTTTGGCGACCGATGGACAGCTGTGCAAAAAAATCCCAGGTTTTGGCTTTTTCACGCCCTGGATGTCGCGAATCCGGGGTTTCGCATTTCCTCCACGCTGAAGGATTTCTTGGATCTTGAATAAAGAGCTGCGTTTGAATTGTTGACTGTAGGTTTAGATTCACAAAAAACAATCTATACACAATGGAAAACATATTTCATCCTTGAAAAGTCATGTTACCCTCTGGTAATTTAACATAGCTATGGAAAATCACCATTTATAGTGAGTTTTCCCATTAAAAATTGTGATTTTCAATAGCTATGTTAAATTACCAGAGGCTACTTCAATTATTGAAATCAGCACATCCACCAGCCGTCCTTGTCCCCACCTTGGTGAGGACAAGGACCTAAGGATGCTATGAGAGTCAAGCGGTGTCTACAGTAGATATTTCCACCACAAAGTTTAATATATATATATATATAATATAGAGTTACATTAATTCTATAGTTTATAGCTATATATAGATATATAGTAACCACAAAGTTTATAGATATATGGAGTTATATTAATGGTTACATGAATGGTTGCCTACGACCTTGTCCGTTCTTCTAGTTATCATTTGCATTATTTTGTTGTGTTCACGTTGAAAATACACCAAAGGGGTGGCACCTGGTTTTACTTCCCCTCAATGGTCCCAGGTATGGACTCCATATCACCAGCAAGTTGCGCTATAAATTCTGTTGGACAATGGACATGAAGCATTGCTGACCGGACTTCCCATAGTTGTTGATTGATTATTGTCATTTATCATACATGTCAAATCTGAAATGGATCCAAATAGCACATTTTCTGCATATTCAAATGTTCTGGCTTCCGGATATTCCAATCGACATCTCGCTTTTTCCAGTTTGCACAATGATATAGTGTTGTTGGTTGGTATCCCTACAATATTTTCTGGTGTGTTGGTTGATTATTCCCACTACCATGGATATACCCGATGTTCATATCTGGTTGGAATACAGAAATTCCAGTGAAAAATGCCTGAATAATCTCATTTATAATCTCATTTCTCAATTTGTTCATATCCGTGCGGAAGCCGGACGTACATTACAAATGGACGTAACCATGGTTATAGACCCCCCATAAGTTGGGATATAACCCCTGTAACTGTGGTCTGTTTAATCCAGCTACAACTGGAACTGCACTTCCAAGTATATGTTGAAATTAATGAACCCCAGCCAAAACTTGGAAGTTCGCATCCGATATTATCCAGTTATAACTGGAACTGGCCTAAAATTTCACATCCTGTTGAACCCCCAATGTCCGTCCATTCGCTTCCCAGGTTCGCATGTCGCCCTTGTTGCACTACTTATCCCAGGAGACCATTCAGGACGGATATGTTTGAGTGTCAAGCTTGGCTTAGCGAACAAAAGGGGCTTTAACTATTTACCAATATAGAACTATAACATAACTTAAACTGATAGAACCACTGGTTTATAATGCTGGTATAATGCTGTATATTTAAGTGTTAACCAATAACTGATATAATAAGTTATATTGCTAGGGTCTGGTATAACTTGGTACAACCACTGGTTTTCAGTTGGCTTTGCATAACCAGTGGATACCAGTGGTTAGGGATGGCACCAGTTTGAAGCTGGTGATATTTTCTCATGGGCCTTCTTTAACGGTTACAGGGGCTAAAAATTGGGCTAAAACTGGATGTGACCATCGAAACTAAGGGAACCAATTGGTGATGTGTAGTTTCAATTGGATGTTTAGGTCAGTCTACAACTCTTTCCTTTGAACACGCCAAGTGCCCTCTGGTAAACATACAACAAGCTATTGAAAATGGCCATAGAAATAGTGAGTTTTCCCACTAAAAATGGTGATTTTCCATAGTTTTTTGTATGTTTACCAGAGGGTATTTTTGCCAGGTGAAATTTCTGGGTGAAATTTCTGGGCCCCAGCGGCTTTGAGATGCCCCCTACGTGGATCGATCGGACTGCAGGATTTAGCGCGACACTTTGAACCGGTTGTGGTCAAGTGCCGCTCTCAGGTTTTCCGTGGTGCACCTTTTTTCTTTTTACCCCAGAATAAATTGCAGGGTTTAAGATGTTGGATGCGTTACCCTCAAAAATAGAAAAAAAATGTCGGATAGCTAAAAGATTGATTTAGACTAGGAATGACCACAGTGTTCACTGTGTCCACTGCTGATGAGCGATACCTTTGTGTCTAGATGTACGCAGGACGTTGGTTCCATACGTAGGCTGTTTTTGTTTGATTTCTGAACAGTATTCCCGACCGAAAATGAGGGTCGATGGCGATGGCATGTTTCTACAATAAATCCCGAATGATGTGGATCTAGAATTCATCAACAGCTTCAGGCTGACTTTCCAGCATCTCAGGATCCCTCGTTTCAAAGGTTCCTACACGGGGACTTGGGACATGGATCAATTTTGCCAAAACATAAACTTGGGATCAGTATGTTTCAGGGAGTATCCCCACAAAATATTGCCAAACATATGGTACGTAAAGACGTACCGTACGTACCTCCATCTGTTGGATCCTGAAGATCTCCCATTTAACTTGGGACATGGATCATTTTTGCTGAGGCCTTTTGCTGAAATTGTGACCAAGGGTCGACTGGACTCTGCGATGTCCGGGTCTCAGTCGATGGTCCAGTTGCAGGACGTATTTTGCCATGGGGATGGCCTAACCCCTTATAGGAATTGATATATTACATATATATATATATATATATATGATATGATATGATATGATATGATATATGATATGATATGATATGATATGATATATATATATATATATGTTTATATTTTATATATTATATTATATACCCATATACGCCCATGATGTTTGGCTTCCCATGGATTGGCATGGATTCTTGACCACAAACTGTAGACCATGTTTTGACGATTGCACATCTCACACCATCCAAATGGAATGTGTTCATATGCCATGTAGGTGTTGCTGATATCATGTTTGGCTCTGAGGTATCATATTTTTTTTGCGGATAATTTTGCCTGCATGAAACTGGGAAATCACATGTGGCGTTGCCGGTGATTTTCCTTCAACATTGCATCGATTATCCATTCAGCTCATGTTGCTCCATTTTTGCCGTGTTCAAAACCGCTATGGTGATCCTAGTGGCTGCTGATTCTAGGGGTTATATATACTGCAAAAAAAAAGGGTTATCATGGATTATCAAAATCCATTCTGGGAATCCTTATAAACAACCAAATATTTCAATATATTTCATGGAATCCATCAGATGTTTTTGGTCATCCGTTTTTTCAGTATCTAAATCCCCGTTAAATCCCCAGTAAACCACCATTGTTGGGTTGAAACCACAACTGATAACAATGCCAGACTGGTTTGGGTCAGGTACATCTTGCTGTCTGGCTCGGCCTATATGGAAGCAGGTGCGGTTTTTGGGATCCTACACGGTGTAGCTCCATGGAAGGTGCACACCAGAAATGGGCAGTGGGGGTATGTGGGGTTTAATATCGAGGTTTCCTAAAATTGGGGATCCCCAAAACGGTAGGTTTGAAGACTAAAACGGTCCAATGACGACTGGATGATTTGGGGGTAGCCCTATGACTCAGGAAACCCCCATATGTTTTACCCTCTGGTAAACTAACATAACTATGGAAAATCACCATTTTTAATGGGAAAATCCACTATAAATGGCCATTTTCAATAGCTACGTTAAATTACCAGAGGGTAGCCCTATTTCAGGAAACCCCCTTTTTTGTTTTAATGAAACATAAATCATCGAAGTCACCGGGATCAAGTAAGCCATGCGAGAAAGTACCGGTCACCCTGGTGATAGCTCTTTAAAAGTGCAATGGGTTTGTTTGTCCCATAGGTAAACTTGTTATCATGTATCATTAGCTATGTTTAGGACACATATGGTCAACAATTGCTGGCATATAGTTATTAGTCTAGAACATATCCTGTAGTAGGTCTCCTAAGAGTTTATATATTCCATAAATGGATTTTGGTGGGTATTATGGTTGTGAGCCAGTTACTAAGTGGGATGCTCCAATGACACTTGTTCACTTTCTATATCATCCTGCATGCTGTAGGCCTTCGAATAAGAAGCAACGAACACTTTTGTTTTAAACGTGTGAACACATAGATATTGTAGGTCTGCACTGCTTGGCAGCACGGGTTTTCTGCGCGCAGGTAACTTCAGGATCTTGGATGTTTATCTTTGTTCTTTGGTTGTACAAATAATTGAACTTGGCAACTGTGGAGGATGATCCGTTCAAAATGATGGATGAAACGACTTCGAAACACATGGTGGGAGGGTTTATGGAACCTAACCAAGACGACTAGACTAGAAGATGTGGCCAAGAAATTTCACACAGCCACTGATTCACATGCAGGACTACCTCCAAGATGTGCACGTAAATAGGTAGAATGCAGATCCCGCCTCAGTTATGAGTTGGTTGATAAACCTCTTTAACTTTAGACATATCTACCATAAACCGTAGTCAACCTAGCTATAAAGCAACTTAGTCACCGTGTAATTATAACCCTTTGTTTGGTCCCTTATTACATCTTATTACCGCAGGCAAGATTCCGCAAGATGCTTTTTCACACGTTTCAAATCATTGCTACTGGGGGTTGAGAATTAGGTGTTTTGTTGGAGAATTCACTGCCGTGTTTGGTGAATTAGTTGTTAAGTTGAGCTTGTCCATGCAAAAGAGTTCCCTCGGTTCCTTGATTGATCATTTTTCTCAGTCAAGCTCGGAAAAACCTAGCTACTCATCATGAAGCATTCTGGCACTCTGGCTGGACATATCCCGAGCGGAACCTACTTGATTATTTGATTGAAAGAATCACAATGAATCACATATATATATATACCTGAAACTTCCGGCATGGTATTATTTTAGACCCTGGCCTTAGGGCCTGAAATTTTAGACCCCAGATTCAGTTTCAGACCCTAATGAAAATTTTAGACCCTAGCATTTTTGGAG
>Ga0126342_10018140_pt1 | contig 12090 bp, 8 predicted proteins | sample Cyp1metagenome_FD_92528 | JGI IMG/M metagenome (GOLD analysis project Ga0126342, IMG submission 92528) | Coral microbial communities from Lord Howe Island, Old Settlement Bay, Australia - Cyphastrea 1 metagenome | ecosystem: Host-associated > Invertebrates > Cnidaria > Coral ... | reverse complement strand
CAGTGGCGTAGCATCACGTCTGTTTGGAAGTTGCAGAAGAACAAGCAGTGGCGTAGCATCACGTCTGTGTGGAAGTTGCAGAAGAACGGGCAGAGGCGTAGCATCACGTACTTGTGGAAGTGCAAATGAACGTTAACATCCCACCCCACCCCACCCCACCCCATCAAAATCTATGCGTTTTGCTGGACGGTAAAAATTCCGTCAGCATAAATATGAGGGACAAATATATGGGTACATGTAATTCTATGGGAAATATATGCACAAATATATGGGAAATATATGGGGAACATGCGTGAAAGATATGCACAAATTTAATGGGAAATCTATGGGAAACAAATGGGAATAACATATGTGAAAAAAAGAGAAAAACTATCGGATATATATGTGAAATGTATGTGAACACAGAAGATGAAACATATTTGTGAAATATGTGCACAGACCTCGGCTGGAGAAAATACGCTGACATATTTTGACATATCTGCAGAATATAAAAACCTGGCTGGAAAAGGATGATCAAATGAAATATGGTGTTAAAATGTGAAATATATGTATCTGTATATAAGATGCATATACGGTGCAAATGATATCAGTATATATAATACTTGTCAACCAGCGATTCGCGATTGCGAAGTGGGGGACCACCCCCAACATAGCAGCCACGTGCCCAGCAACGATCGAGGCTGTGAATCCAGTAGTAGGACTTGTAGAAATCATCCATTGATCGGATGAAGTCCGACTTAGGAGGATGGCAGTTTGCACAGTTCTAACATGCCCAGAATCTGGATTTTTCTGTATGAAGAAAGTTGGAAAGCTGGAAATTAAATGGGTTTACACATCATCGAAGGATCATCTTGGAACTTGTGTATCTTTGTGTCTCTTTCGGGGCTAACTATATACACATTATATACATATTTGATTATGTTTGTATATGTAAGCGCGCTTCTTATATAGCAAGCCCCAAACCGAGGATTAGCTTGTCACCTCACTGGATCGGCATGTTGTCAACTTGTGCTATGCATCACACATGTATGTATGATCTGGATCATAATATATCTAGATAGATAGATAGATAGATAGATAGATTGATTGATTGATACAAAACTAGATAAAAAGATGGATGGATGGATGGATGGATGGATGGATGGATGGATGGATGGATGGATGGAAAAATAGACAAATAGATATCTTACATTACATAACACACATATTATATATATATTACATATAATTAGTCCAATACATATATATATAATATACATTACATAGTTTACATACTTATCATCTATATATATACATACATATACATATGAAAGGGATGTCAAGGGTAGCTCAGTATGCATGATACACATGACCAAACAACTGGAAGTGTGCCAGCCACCCAAATGAATGGACAGCGAACAGAGCATTCCTTCATCAATTCAATACATTTACATATATATATATATATGTATATATATATATATATGTAAAACATTGCCGGAGACATGGAACATGTTTAAACCAACTAACCGTTAAGTAATGAGTTGTGATGTGTTTTTAGCTATGGGAATAGCCTCCATTCATGGATGACCGACTCTCCTCCCATCATCCCAATCGTCATCCGATGACCACTATCCATGGCCATAGCTGAGACATCCTGGATTGCCCAAACACAATCATTAAATATAGGTAAATCATAATATGTCACTAACCTGAAATAAGGTTATTTTGGGATATTTGTCCTTATTAACCATGATTTACCCAGATTAAATGTGATTGGATGTCTCGACTAAACTTGACTAAAATAAAAAAAACCGCACGAAAAGGGCAGATGTTTCACCTGCGCAACTTCAGCCATAGACTTTCATGGATCCCAAAGACAATCAGAAAGACAACAAAAAGATACAAAGTGGCCCGGCTTCACCCCAATTCCAAAGTTTCCAAAGATTACCCTCTGGTGAACTAACATAGCAATGGAAAGATCCACCATTTTTAATGGGAAAATCCACTATAAATCACCATTTTCAATAGCTTTTTGTATGTTCACCAGAGGGTAAATTCGTCAGCGAACATGTCAATTTCAGATCATCCCAGGATATCCCAGGATGGTCCACCTGGAGACCAGTGGATCCTGCGAGGCACCACAAAGTATTTCTCCCGTCGGAAGGCGCGGATGGTGTCACGAGCAATCAGGAAACTGGACACTTGGGACATCACCTGGGAGCTCTCAGCGCTGTCAGATCTGATTTCCACGCAAATCTTGGCAGAGAAGTTCTAAAAATCCAGTGATTTTTCCCCATGTCTGTGGCCATTTGGGTGGGTACCCTCCGGTAATGAAACGGGGCTAGCTGGACAAAATCCATGAACATCCCTTAAGAATGGATGGAATGAACTGGTTAAGGAGGCCCACCAGAGATGATGTAATCGGCTCGCTGAATGCCGTTGGATTCGATAAATAAAACAGCATCATTACATCTGTATATGCAGTCGTATACATACATTAACTGCTGTAATATACAATATGTATCTATAATATATGATTGTGTATGTGTCACTATTTAACTATGTTGATGTTGTCTTAGTATTTACACTTGCAAGAACACAACGTTGAGAACAACCTATTATCAATTCGATACACCCATCATGGTGGTTGCATAGTGTCGTACTTAGGCATAGTTTGTTATGAAATGCTGACAGAAACTGACGATGCCCCATAGCTGCGACAGCCGGGACACTGGGCTGGTAGCCATCAACATGAGCCTCTGCAAATTCAATGCCACCTTGATGAGAGAAAGAACTTGAACAATGGATGGTATACTGTCATTTGTGATATAGCAAAGAACAATGGGAGACATTGCCGTATCCAGCAGCTATAAAAACCCCATGTTTCACTGAGCACAAAATCGGCCTATCAACCACCTAAAGTAAAAACGAACCCGTATTTCCATTCATCTGAGTTCAGAAAAGTTGTGCTGCAAAGTTGCGCTGCTCTTGAGCGATCATGCAAAACTCTGCCTAGTTTTGAACCACGACGACTGATGCCCCCTACTCAGCCTTACTATGTCCTTAAGGATCATATTGGTATGGGTCAACGCTGCTCCGGTCACCACCAAAATAGCTGGCAAATGGAGTTGGATCCCAAAAACTATGAAAACAAAAGAGGTTTTGATGAAAAACACATGTATGGATGATCATCCAAGGCATGGATCAAACACTGACCCAATTCTTGTTGTATCTGACCATGGTTCTCTATATTTCCTGAATAGACATGACTTTTTTGCTGGGGATTAAGAACTGTATCATCTATACAATCTCTCTCTCTCACTCAATATATATATATATACACATACACTGTATATAGTATATAAGTATATAAGTATGTATATATGTATATAATACGTATGCATATATATATATATAGTATGTGTATATATACATATATATATATATATATATAGTATGTATATATATACACGTATACATATATATATATATGTATATGTATAAGTATATGTATGTATGTATGTATGTATGTATCTATGTATGTATGTATGTATGTATATATAAATGTATATATACATATGTATATACATACTTGTACGACTGTATACAATGCCACCAATCTTAACCACAACCAAAGGGTGATGTCTCCCAACCCCAAAAAGTGGTCATATGTCCCCTGTCCCATTGCGGACCGGCCGCAGCATTGTAGCGGCTTTGCAATTTGAAGAGAGGGAATGCAACCAGCAGCAGCAACAGCAGCACAGGCCATGCTAACCTCGCGTGGTTTTAATGGGAACATCATCGAACTAAATGGTGATTTTCCAGCTTGCCATGTTTGATTGCTAGAGTGCAATGTGGAAAAAACATGGACAAAAAAGAACAATAAACCATCATCCCAAATGGTATCCCAAAAAGTACCAATTTTGGATGGTTTCTTGTTAGGTTTAGATGGTTTACTCCATTATCTCAGTTCGAAAAAAAGAAACACCATTCCTAAGCATCATCTTATGGGGCCAAAAACTCATTCATCCACCATTAGGTGCCACAAATCAAAAAATACAAAGATGATTATCTAGATGATTATAGATTATAGATCATAGATGATTATAGATGATTCACAACAAAAAATACCTTAACAAAGTCCATGTAACACGCTGGCCCCGAAGGTCCCCAGCGCAACGATAGTGAAATGCTGCATGGTGAACTCGTAGATCCGAGGCATTTGAAGGTCCACCAACGCAATGTCTTGCGAAAAACGGTTCAAGACTCGACCCAGCGGAGTGGTGTCCTGAGAGCAAGGGAAGCTGGCTGGAATTGGATGAAACATCTTCCCGTCTTAAAATGAGGGACATTTGACATGTCCATAATCATCTCAAGGATGATTATATATACGGTAATTAAATACATCTAAATATTTCGGATTTTTTAATATACGAACTTGTATTTCAGACTACCTCCGGGAAGGTTTTCCTTGGCCCAATCCAATTTATTTAAACATACATTTAAATATACGGATGGGATTGGTGTTTCATACTGCCTTGTGATCTGGCCCGCCCTCCATATATTAAAATGGAGTTACCCTGTAAATATATATATATATATGTATACATGCATATTCTGCGCATTATATATGACATTATATATACGATATACTACATGTGCTAAACCCAAAATTATAGCACAGGGGTGTCTGAAATGGTGCCACCATCCAAGCAGTTAATGAACATTAATTATTACAAACCACTGGATGTTTGGGCAAGCTATTTTCAGACACATTTCTATAATGGGAACGTACAACAACTATGTTTTCCAAAGTTTACCACATCCTCCAGATAGGCAACACTTGGAAAACACAATTGTGGTCATCACTGCGTTTGCCACATGATGATGGATGAATGCTCCACTGAAAATAAAGGACCAAGGCACACCACGCCTTGAAAACAGGCCCCCAGTCGTTGCTAAGTTGGTGCAAATGCTTGGTTAAGTAGGGTTTATCCCATAATTATAACTATAGTTGTAGATGGGATTGTGAATCAACCTTTAACTGGGGGGGGCACATTGTATGCATGCAGTGTTTTGTTAATTCATTTCCCGTCAGAGGAGCCGGTCTTGGCTCCCATAAAGGCGTACCAAGAGGCACGCACATGGTGAAATGGTGTTCTTTAGAGCAATCTGTCCATTTTGGGGGATGATTTTGTGCCATGCCTGTCAAAAGCTCAAAATTTGCGTCTCAACTGGGGAACCATCTAATTTTGGCATCAAGAATTTGAGCCATTCCGTGTAGTATAATTCAAAAAATCGAAGCCTTTTAGCGTGAGAATCGTTAAAGATCTGTCAACCATTCCTACAACAAGCCCCTCTGTGATTGCCTTTTTTTGGCTGCCCCGGGTCTCCATGTGCACCCAGCACGACGCACAAAAAATGTGCCACCACGCGTCATACCAAGCCATAGACTGTCGCAACACTGATGCCAGCATTTGCCTGGTTCCCAGCTCCTAGTGGTTATGTATAAATCACCATTGGAAGTTCAACACAATTGAGCAATCCCACAAAACTTTGGAACCAAATTTGGTGGTTATCCCCAACAAAATCACACAAGACCAACAAAATCTAAGGGAATGGCTGGGGAACCGCCATGCTGCTTATGCAATTTTCTTGATAGCTCCGTGAAGTACAAAGCAGCCAAGACAACCCGCAAGCCGCAGCATGCGGCAAAGACCAGTGCAGTGACCTCAGCTGAGCCAAGGATTGACGTCGGAGATCCTTGTTTTATGTATACGTTTATTCTGGGTAAATTATAATATTTCACTAAGCCCATTATAATTATAGTATTTCACTAATGGGCTTATGAATTATGGTTAGTATGTCACTATTCTGAACTTGCGCTCATTTGGGGATGATTCCCCAAATCCTAACCATGATATTTGACGTAGGGGCACAGCGAGGTCACTAGAATTTGCCCAGGTCAAGTGCTGGGTCAGAAGATCCAATCACCGCTATCTGGTGGAAATATGTTACAGAACCCACAAAAAACACATCCAGAAGTAAAAACCTACTAGAACGGTGGTGAATTACATTGTCATACATTGTCTATATTTTTTGCGCTTGCAATATTGCGGAGATTTCCCCATGTAAACTCAATAATGCCGAGGGACTCCCCATCAACAATACCTTATGTTTCCCACTTGTCTTATGGAATCTAAAGTCAAATACGACCCGATCCCAAAAGCAAATCTCAGCATCTCGATTTTCTTCAATCTAGGTTTATCGAAAACCATCGAAAACTCTATATGGGAGTTTCCGTAAATGGGTGTATCCAAAAATGGATGGTTTATAGTCTATAGTGGAAAAACCTATTAAAATGGATGATTTTGGGTTACCCCTATTTCAGAAAACCATCATATATTGTCAAATACTGGTAGCCAAGTCCCTGCATCTGTTTACATTCACACCCCACCTGCTGCGGCAAGGCACACCATAGTAGACCATCTGGTCGGAGTCTTGTTCGGAGGTCCACTGAGCCAGAAGGATGTTTGACAGGTACCTGGTGCCAACGTTTAGGGGTTAAGGTTCCGCGCTTGAAACGCGCTCAGGTCTGCACAGGGAACTAAAACTTCAGGCACTGATCATTTGTGCTTAATGTACCATTTTTTTGGCAACCAGACTGTAGACTGCTCCATTGCGCCATAGCTGGCTACCCCCCAAAATCCTCCATTTCACAAAACTCGTCCATTTCCCTTGGAATCTACCCCCCAAATCCTTGAAATCAGCCACTCCCATTCACCATTTCCATGGAAATTGACGGTTGATCATCGTATTCCCATATTTTCATATGTATATATATATATATACATATTTTCCTTATCAGAACAAACCATATATTGGAGTATCCCCCATATCACCCCATCCCACACGCAGCTACATTGCCATTACAATCATGTTGTTGCTTATGTATCCCATTTCCCACTAGATCCTATTATATCCCACTATATCCCATCATATCCCTTTATATCCCATTATATCCCTATTGCAGTAACTTGTCAGACACTGATGATTATATGTCTCATCTGATCTATATCCCGATTACATCCCCACTCTTTTCCCAGTATATTCCATGTTTTGTTGACATGTTGTTATCCCACTGTACAGCAGTATATCATGGCATTTCCCATTAAGTTTCCATTATATCATCCCATCTCCCATTATATTTCCATTGTTTCCCGTCTATATATATATATATATTCCGATTGTCCTCCCAATTAATATATCCATTGTTAACCATGCCATTTCCGTATTCCTATGATATTCCCATGATATCCCGATGATATTTTTATATAAAATATCTGTATTTATCTATATTATCATTACGTCAGTGATGTATCCGCCAGTGATATCGCCTAGCGACATCGCCACGGGCGTCAACAGGCATAGCCCCAGCAGCGCCACGCCCAAGGCCTTCCCAGCAGCGCCGCCGCCAGCGGAGACGCTGAGCCACGCGGAGAGCGTCAAACGGCCCTGTGCCACGGCCTCTGTGGTCATTCCTGGCCCGACGCGAGAAAACATAGAAAATTTAAGGGTGATTTCATGCTCTCAAGGCAAATGGGATTTACCTCAACCATATTACGGATATCTTCCGAGGAATCCAAACATATATTGGCAACTCTTTATGGGAAAGATTGAAGCATAATGGAACTAATAAATGATGGTAATTCAGCGATATATGGCCATGTTCAAAGGGAATGATGATCAACCAAATTTAATTGGGAAAATTATGACATAAGCGTGGGATACATGTCAAAGAGAGTATGATGCTGATATGCCGAGGATACAATGGAATCTAACCAAGTATGAATGAGGATGTTAGCTGCATTAAAATCTTGGGGTTGAAAGGACAAAGATTGCAAAACAATTTTTCCAGGCATCTCCCAATCAATCAAGTTCTTGTAGAGTTGAGCAACATGTAGCAGCCCGGAAGCATAATCCCGTCCCCCTATTACTAAACCGAACCGCCCCCAAAATAATAAAAAATACTAGGGCCGTCGACCAATTTGACTTTAATTTGGCTGCACTGGCTGCACTGCGTCGGCTTGAGCTGTTGCCATGGCTGTGTCTCTGGCTGCTGCCTGTTTTCTGTACTGGGCGGACTGGCTGGCTGCCTACCTGCTTGCTTGATCCAACAAGCAAAAGCAGCTTCCTGTCTGTGGGCCTGACCCGCTGATGCTGGATACTGATTCTGACTATCTGCCTCATGAAACCCCTACTGTCAACACATAATTACTACATATATAATTACGTATAATTACATGAATATATATATATATATGTATATCATTATATAATTAGTTAATTGCATGACTTCGACTTTGGTTCCCTAAAAATAAATAACCCCTAATAATAAAAACTACCTGAGGTGTTTATTATTTTGGGGGGTAGTATTAGGGGGGAAGGGATTACACAAGAGTTGCCAACCTCATGATTATCTAGATCTGGCAAGTTATCCATGTTTGGAAGGCCCCGATCCTCATACAAAAATATGGTGACTGGTCCGCCAGGATTTGATACCTATAACGTCTACTTCACCATCCAGCACCGGTGGTTTGCACTCCATGCTTGTTGGCAAAACTAATCTCATTGGCACTACTATACCATGGCACATCAATCATGCAATGCGCTCGAATATCCCACTGTTACTTTCCAAGTTTTTTATGGTTAAATCCAATTTGTCCATGGTTAAATCACCACGTTTGCAATGAACAATCGCTATTGTTGACTGGTTGAATCCAATTTTTCATGGCAAACACGAAACATTTGTTTCACACTTAATTCACCATGTCTGATTGGTTATATATATATATATACATTTGCCTGTATATATATATATTTGTACAATATATATATACAATATATATATACAATATATATATATATACAGTATATTATATATATAACTACCATGCTAGCAGGCTATGCTAGTTTATGGTAGTCAAACCTCAAGTGCTCCTTTGATTTTCAAGTTGTCAAAGCTGAATCTCGTTGTTGTTTAGTTGGGTTAACCCCCCAGGTCTATTCTAGTTTATTGTTCATGAAACCCTCAATTGAATGGTAGTTTGTAGATGTTTATAGGATGCTTATGGCTGTGAAACCATATGAGCAATACACCGTTTTCCCATCTCATCAACTCTAGTTGGTTGAAAGCGGTTTCCCTACTATGAGTTATCCATCATAATCCCCAATAAATATCAATAAATTAGCTAGTAAAACTTCCTTTACCAACCAACCAAGAAGGGTATCGCTTTCATGGCTCAGGTGAACTCTTTTACGCTATCCCATTATACAGCGTGGTTCATATTCCTATACTCATCCGTTACAACAATCCCCATTCAATTAGCTAGTACAACCATGTACAACCCCCCTATATACCAACCCATCAACAGATGCGATTTTTGCATGGTGGAACCGTGTTAGAGATCCCTCATCAACATCCAAGGCTCCAGACTTCAGCCGCTGCTGGTTTCTCGCCTTCCCCAGCGTCGCTTCGCTCATCCCCCGCGCCAGGCGTGGCGCGATGCTGGCGGGGCTGGCGTCCTCGGGCACTTGGGACGTCATGCCACAGGTCGCCAGGATATCTTTGACCTCAGCTGGTGGGATTTTTTTTGGAAAATTCAAGGTTGAAGCATGTGAAAAAGATTGAAAAAGCCCTATAGTTTTGGATGTTTTACCTTGGAAACTTGGCTATTTCATGTTATTTCAGTGATTTTGCCTTGGAAAAGAGGGATTTTGCTCAAACAAGAACATCTTCCGTGAAGAAACTCTGGGAGGTTGGCAGCAAACATGTTGTACACTCCTAAGAAAGAGCCGTTTTATTCACCAGAATGAGACATGTCGGATAGTTTGCTATGATATATATATATATATATACATAGTCATCCTGGAGTAGATAGAATATGGAATTTTCGAACAACCCTCACTAAAACGAAATATGTTTGAAAATTCCACATTCTATCTACTTGAGGATGATTATATATATATATATAAAAATATCATGGTGCAAACTCAGATGAAACCTCAACCGAATCAACAAATAGTGGAAATATGGAATATGATGTTGCAACAGTTTCAAAGTATACCTGCTGTGTGGGGTACTCCAACTGCCAGGGCCGTGGGCTACGATCCAGCTGGGTGCCGAAAAGTTGGAGACCTGGAAAGGGAAAGCCTCATGAAACTAACATCCTGGATGTACTTTTTTGGGCATCTTTTGGGATCGATATATATATATGTACATTATATGTATATATATATACACATTATATGTATATGTATATATATATATATATATATATTATAATGATTTGACATCACAAACACTCCATGGCTTGCATCGGCATCTCACCAACAAGAAAATCTGGCCAAGAAACTTCCTCAAAGGTTCCCCTGTGAGCCACCTTTCCTTGCTCCATGATGATGATCTCATCCGCAGCAGCACAAAACTGAAGCTGATTGGTGGTCATCAACACCGCCTTGCCACTGCTTCGCAGTGCCATGATGCAATTCTGAAAAACCTCGGCCCCCACATGGGCATCCATAGCGGACAAGGGATCATCCATCACAACCACGTCCTGAGCCGCGGTGGCTTTGCGGTGTGAACTCCAAGTTGCATGGATTGCTCACCGGACAGGTTACTTTGTTTTGGAATGTGGAAAACAAGATGGTACAAGGTGTTGCAACGAACATTTCCAGAACCACCCCGCTGCAAAACAGAAGATGCGACGGACCCTGACTCGTGCGAAACTAATTTCAGAATTCGAGTAATTACGCACATCCACCATCAAGTCATGTCAGTATACCGGTGTGTCCAAAAAAAAGGCCATAACATACATATCTCGTATTTGTATATATATATATACGTATATATATTACACAGGCACTGGTTTTCTCCCATTTCGAAATAGATCGTCACTTGGTGGACCAAGGACCAGTCGGACGCCACCAGGCATTCGCAGCGGTCCGAGAAGCTGGGTTCGCATAAAATGCTCTGGCCATGGCAATGCGGGCTCTCTGCCCGCCACTGATGGTGATTCCTTTCTCACCTGAGTGCTGGTCCAAGGGCACTCCTGGTATCACCAAAGAGTTCTTCAAATGTCATTAGAAGGAAACGAAGTTAGGAGGAAACGAACTGAGTCACTGCTTGTACTCCACGTGGGGACATGTATAGTACATTATAGTATATATATATATATATCATGTCTTGCGATATGCAATCGAAATGTAAAAAACATGTTTTTCACAAAGTTGGCTACTCGATTAAGCAATTCCGATGCTCGCTGCTTGTTTACCACATTGTCATGATATTGTTCTACATAGCTACATTCCCAACTTTGTATGTAAATTCAAGTTGGTAGTGTCCCCTGGTTCAGAGCGACAAAACAATGACCCAGCGAAAGAGACATCCTTCCATTAAGAAGCTCCCTCAAGTTATATAATGATCTAGCACATATAGGTAGTCCGGTAGTATTTTGACTAACTTCTATAACCTATTCCACAACAAATCCACCTATCAAACGGTTTTGATCATGTTCCAGCCCTAAATATGTCGTAGTAAATACGTTAGGACACTAGGTTTTATCTTGGCACACTCAAGAATTCACATGAAAACCGACAAGTTCATGGGAATTTCATTTTCCAACCCTGGTGTTATGTATATTTTGGCTTACAGTAGCTCGTCATTGGTGGTTGCAACATGTTGGGTTTGCCGGGGGGGTTTGCCGTGAGTCGGAATGAGTTTGCAAGAAGGGTAACATATGTTAAGATCATGTATGTCCAGTAGGAGGAAATTTCATGGTATTTTCAGTGTTTTTCATTGGTTTCACATTAGCATTTGCAAGATGTTTGCATGATAAAGGATGATTGTTTGAACCAGGTTCATGTTTTGCGAACAAGATTTTTCTCGGGATCCCGCGGAAAAAATAGCAGGATTTTTGAACTTGCGATTTGTTGGAAAGAGAAATAAAGTTGTGTGTTTTATTGGAACAGCATAATTAGATTTCCTTCGGAGCCATGTTGAGTTTCGATGAATTGTTCGAATGTTTGGTGCTATTGTTCGATGAATTG
>Ga0126342_10018139_pt1 | contig 12090 bp, 11 predicted proteins | sample Cyp1metagenome_FD_92528 | JGI IMG/M metagenome (GOLD analysis project Ga0126342, IMG submission 92528) | Coral microbial communities from Lord Howe Island, Old Settlement Bay, Australia - Cyphastrea 1 metagenome | ecosystem: Host-associated > Invertebrates > Cnidaria > Coral ... | reverse complement strand
TTTCCCATGATTTTCCCATGATTTTCCCATGATTTTCCCATGATTTTCCCATGATTTTCCCATGATTTTCCCATGATTTTCCCATGATTTTCCCATGTTTTTTCCCATGTTTTTCCCATGTTTTTCCCCATGATTTTCCCATGTTTTTCCCATGATTTTCCCATGATTTTCCCATGATTTTCCCATGATTTTCCCATGTTTTTCCCATGATTTTCCCATGATTTTCCCATGATTTTCCCATGATTCTTTTGTTTCCTGAAAACTCCGGTCCCGTCCGTGGCACTGCGCCGCCGCCAGCATCAGCTCCTGGATCTCCGGCCCCGGCACCGGCACCAGCCGCGGCGGCGCAGACGCGGCGCCACCGGGGAAGGCCATGGCCGAAAGCCGGGCCGCCGGGCCCGGAACTGGAAAGGGGTCTGCGGCGCCTGCGGATGGGGAAATCCATGGGGAAATCCATGGGGAAATCCATGAGGGAATTTTGGGGATTTTTTTTTTCTGGATTTTTTCGGAGGGAATTGTTCGGAAGGAATCCCAATCCGGTTCCGGAATGTGATGGGCATCTGAACAGGAAATCGTTGTTTTTTTTTTCACCTTGTGACATGTCCGTTTTGCCTAGTCCACCTCAGAACGGGGATGATTTCGCTTGCAAAAATGATATGATTTGACCATGGGGAAACTGAAAATTTCAGGGGAGATCGACCCATTTCAATCCAAAAACTTGGAAATTCCACCAATAAAACGTTCAAAACTTGGGAGATGTGGAAGTGAACTCATAAAATGTCGAGAATTTCCACACTTTCCACCGGATCCTCCAGTTGACTACGCTGGGTGTCCGTGACTTTCCTCTGGAGCGCTTTCAAAAACCGAGGAGGCCGCACGTTCCGCGGCACGCCTTGGGCAAAAAAAAACGGGGCAGTTCTGATCATCCAAAGGTACCTGGTAACCCATGGAAAAATGACGCTTTTTCGGCTGTTACAGGTGGTTGTTTTTTAATGAAAGGTCAATAAACCATTGAAATAATCCATGAAAAACTCGGGGGTATTCCATGTATAAATGAGTCTTAATTCAGGTGGTTCTTACCCACTTACAATGCCTCAGATGCACAACCAAGTACAATAAGGTCTTGTCCAATCGGATGCCCTTTTGGCAAGAATATTTCAGGCTAGTTTGGCATACCATTTCTCATCATTTACCATTGCAACCAGTAGGAATTCTACAGGAAGCTGTGGATTTTGCCTGGTCTTGTCGTCTTTTACAAGTCCTGCCCACTTTCAATACCCTCCATAATCAAACATTGCAATAGAAAATCCCATGTTTATAGATGATTTTCCCATTAAAACCATTTTTCTTATACTAGCAGCGGATTTCCATTGCCACGTTTGATCACCAGAGGGTATCATGATGTTTTCTCATGTGCCATCTATTTTCAAACCAACCCACAGGGCATCCAACCACCAACGACAGCAAGGCGTCTTGAACAAGGGATGAGCGAGCGCTCCACCCTCTGCACTCCGCACGGCTTTCTTCAGGTCTCCAACGGTCCTAGGTGACCGGTCTCCAACGGGGAATCACAGATGGGGAAAAATCACCACCCAGCAGTTGCCATGGTTTTGTGCTCTATGGGCTTTTGGGTAAGCGTGGCCCCTCAGCTCCACCATCCATGAATCCATGATCCATGACGTGGGCATCCGAATCGAATGATCCAAGTCCACCGGCGATGCCAGCATCACGGACTGAAAATCAAAGATATCAATGAGACGGATCTGTACCAAGAATGGCGTTCTCCTCATCATCATCATCATCATCATCATCATGATGCAACAATTGGGAGCCATTTGGAGCAATTTTGCAGGCATTTCAGGCCTCAACCATTTTTTTGGAGGCACACATGCTGTTTGTATGATATATGATATTATATATATGTATATATGACATATATGATATATATATATATATGATATATATATATATATGACATATATGATATATGTGTGTGTGTGCGGCTTACCCTTGCATCCTTTGCTCATCAAAAAACAACTGATACCCAGCCATCAATCATTCCCCGCCAGGCATCGACCGATGTGCAGCCGCTTCCTAACCGGCTGGGGCTGCCAACAGGTACAAGGTGAGGCCCGTGGGTTTGTGGGTGATACAACTAGGGTTAGTACCCTCTGGTAATTTAACATAGCTATTAAAAATGGCCATAGAAATAATGGATTTTCCCATTGAAAATGGTGATTTTCCATAGCTATGTTAGTTTACCAGAGGGTAAAGTTTATAAACCAACTTACGACGGGCCTCACCTGGTATGTGGACTAAATATAGGGAATGTCACAGTGGTGGGGAAATGTCAAAGCTGCAACATCATAAACAGATTTGGTGAATATCCAAGATGGTTTCCAGAATCACCCATATGCCCAGGGTGATATACACACCAACATACCAGGACAACCCAGGCAAGACCGTCCACTTTATGACTAACAATCCAGCCTTCACTTGGCTCTCAACACCAGTTCCCACAGCCATAGCTGCACCAAATCTGCGGTGAATGTTGGTGGATGTAGTGAGGTCCATTCAGTTCCAGGTCTCTGAATTTTGGGAGGCGATTCAGTCAACTGATGATCGCTGATGGTGGCAACTGCACAGCTAAAGTATGGTGTGTGGCAGGATCAAGGTTGCCAAGCGCCAACTACAACATGGAAACGGAGCCGAGAATGGCCACAATTCCACGTGAGTTGGTGAAAAAACGCTCAACGCGTAAAAGCCCGAGATTTGCTCAACGAATGATGTTGCTATGGGTGGCTCTCCATGGAAGTGTTTTTCTTCGTGGTTGTCCTGGTTGTCTTCCTAAAAGGTCACGATTTGTAGTGAAATCTCAGGTGCTAGGCCTGTTATGCCAACTTCGGCTACAAACTATGCACTATTCAAAGTTGTACGCCCCTCGGTCTGTCTGAAAAAAAGGGTATGGCCCCCAAATTGCCGTTTCATTCGCCGTTTTTTGAATGAGAAAATGATGATCGACCAATGGATCTAGTACTTACACCAACAAACCCATGGCTGATCAGGCCCAATCGCTCATGCTCCCAATCTTCAGCACAAAAACAGGATTTCCCACGGTCATCTTTTTCCGCAGGAAGACCTACCGTTTGGAACGGCGTCTCGGAATCACGCACCTGCCGGGCTGGCGATATTTGTTGCTGCTGGGCTTCTCCCGCAACATGACCGAGACAACATCTGTAGGAACTTGGGAACTTGCAAAATTCAGCCAAAAAAAAGCATTGCAGGGACTTCGTACTTCGTCAAATCATATCAAATGACGGGCCCAACAAAAAACGGGCCCAAGCATACCTGTCAAAGCTCAAGGCTTCAGAACTTCAACGCCGACTGATAAACCCAACAGGTAATTCACTGGAGATTGGTGGAGTGGGGATCATCATCCCAGTCGCTGATCTTTTCCAGATGAAAACCAGGCTGGTAAAACCACCTTTAAAAATCAAGAAGTAAAATCACCAGCCTTAGTATCATTTGGTCATCATGTAATTGTCCGAAATGTGTGAAACGATGTTTTTATAGATGAATACCCTTAATCCACAATGCCATCAACATCCACCATATCCATTATATTTTGGGGGGGCTGGAGCTTCCAAACGGTTGGCCCGCCAGACATTCACAGCCAACTATCCATTATTCATGGCTTAAACTTCGGTTACCATCTGGTTATTTAACATAGCCATGGAAAATCCCAACCATAAATGGAGGTTTCTAGCTGGGAAAATCATCTATTTCTGTGGGCCATCTATACCAGTTCGCTATGTTAGTCATAACCAGAGGGCAACTATTAACCATTAACCATAGATTGTCCATATATTAACCCTTTAACTATTATCCATAGGTCAAGTGGATTAACCATTTTGACATACCCTCTGGTAAACTAACATAGCTATGGAAAATCACCATCCTTTAATAGGTAAATCAACTATAAATGGTCCATTTTCAATAGCTATTTTGATATAACCAGAGGGTAAGCACCATTTTGACTTAACGATTTTTTGGATGGTTCAAGGTGGTGCCCCATTCATCGCTGCTGAACGCTCATCGACTCATCGCAGAAATTTCCGCCTGTGACGGTGCCCAAGTTCGTCTCGCCCACCTTGGGCATCTCCTGAAAGTTGAGATGGAAAAGATAGGATGAACAAGGCATATCATGATATTATATATATATATATATTATCTTCCAGATTTCTATGTAACAATATTATATATATAATACATGATGATTATATATATACATATGGTATAATCGACATCATGTATTGTAAATATTTATCATGATACGGAAAACCTTAGGCAGAACAAGTATGGGGTGAGATACAATAGTACCATGATAATATATGTAAAATGGTGGAATATGTTTTCATGAACCATCTCCCATGGATTGTTTTTGATGACCCCCAGTCATGAAGGGTTAACCGGGTGGTGTATAGTTGGGTTTACCACATTAAATGGTTCAGATGTGCCAATAGTTTCTATTCAGTTGTAACCCTGATAAGGTGAATTGTACATCGTTCATAGCTAATGTATGGTTTGGAATCCTAATATAATACTGATGAACATGGTGTGTCTTTTTGTGTATGTGTATGTGTATGTGTATTCACGTGGCTTTTCCCAGGAATGGAGTGGATTTGGGTGATATCCTGTTTTCATACACGCCCACTTGGTGAATAAATTGATTCTTGGTCTATAGATAAAATCCTGATGATATGGTTCTTAGGTGTATGTGTGTGCACCTAAAGGGTTGATCTAAGGAGAAAACCAGGGAAAAACCTGCCCTTTTACCAATGAAATATGGGGTTCCTATAAGTTTTCCTTTTAAACCAAAAGCCAAAAGCCATCTCCGTTGGCAATATGTCAATCGTCTACGAAGAGGTCCGCTTCGGCGTTTCGACAGGAAGACAATGATGGTCGTTTTTCGGGGAGCGATATGGGAAGCGAATGGGAATGGGTTCCTATCATTAGCCCCTGGAAAGATGATAAAAAATTGGAGGCAAAACTGGGCATTGCACTAAGGAGTCTTGTGCCCAAGAGTACAGCAGGATGAGCATTAAAGTCTGCGTTTCATCAACAAATGAGTCCAACACGCGAGGGAAACCTTGTTTTCAATGAACATATATCAGCAGCTATTGGAAAATTCGCCAAATGTTGTTGGCTTTCATGGGCAAAGTATAACGCCAAAAATGAGCATCAACCAATTGTTGTTTGTCAATTATCTCAGATTATCTCCCCATATTGCTCCAGATTAATGAGCGGAATATGAAATCCAAATGTTTATCATCATATTTTTGAATTTGAATGTTACCCTCTAGTAAACTAACATGACGATGGAAAAATCACCATGTTTAATGGGTAAATCCACTATAAATTGCCATTTTCAATAGCTATTTTGATATAACCAGAGGGTAAGCCACCTCTTCTCATAGTGGTGGTATTTTTGTTGGCCTCCCAGTCCTCCCAAAATGGTCCACGCTTTGGGAACTCCGCCATGGCCTCTTCAGAAAAGCCCCAGGTCGGTTTATCACTACCGGGTTTACGGATGTTTACGGTAGATATCCCGAACTACTAGCAGTAGCTCATGAATGCTGATGGCTGTTCATGGCTTCATTTTTGACGACTTACAACTGGGCAGCACCTTGAACAAGCCAAACAAAACTCAATGATTTTTGGGTGATCAGTGAAGAATCCAAAGTCTATACAAAACACTTAGTAAAATGGAGCAACTCAAACGAGGCCGACCCAGGAGCGCGTTGGTTGCGCATGAATTATTATGAGTGAACCCATTAGAAATGTCTCGAATCCCAGGCCATTCTGAATCCGAGAAGCCTCTATTTTACAACATATTCCAAGCAAATTCGCCAATTTCGAATGATTTTTACCCTGATCCACCCTCCAGCTGTTTTTGGTGCCTCCAAGTTCTTCTGCCGCAGCCTCCGACAGGACTCGATCAGCGAGCTCAGGGAGTCCCAAGCATACTGCGCCTGCAAGGGGTTCACCTGGCCGGCCGCTGGCGGCTGCGATGGCGCTGTTGATGAAAAAATCTGCCCCCTATGGTTACTCAGCTGCTTTTACATAATTCCAAAATGGAACCATAGAATATGTTCATGACTTAGCTATGGTTACTTAGCAGTTTTTTTTTGTTATGTAAAATTGACCACCTATACGGTCTATATGTCTATATGTGATGTATAGTGATTTACTAATTTACCTATTAAAAATTGCGTTTTTTCATAAGGTAATCCCACAAGGTGCCATAGTTAGCTAAGTTGGTGAACATAACTCCAACAGTTCGGCGTGATGATGACCTAGGCACCACCTTCCAGTCCCCCCCGTAAATGGTACTGACATGGTTTCAGGATCCTGGGAGATAGGATTTTAACCATCAACACGATAGCATTCTGATAGGGATATGGCGGATATGGGTGGTAATCCCATCACCATAAGATAAAAACCCGAGTTTTGCTGCGAAAATTCAGGAGTCAACGGAGTCGAGTCAACAAGACTTGGGTGATTCCCAGGTCATCCCAGGTCCACTTCAAGTATGTGTTTATAGGAAATCGTATCAATGATGAAAACAAACAGATCCCAACCCCAGATCGAATGAAATCCTTCATGACTCAAGGATCCAATTTTCACCAGGGCTCCGTATCGGAAAAAAATCGGCAAAACATGGGGGCAAAATACTTTAAAAATTGGAATCAAGGCACGAAAACCAATTTAAAAAAAGGACATTGTTTAAACATGGCAATGCGAAAACTCGATGTTTGTTTCTGATCCATGACCTCGTAACCATCGGATAGAATTTAATTTCATAGCAATTCCCAATGTTTTTCGCCGCTGCCACCGGGATTCCGCACCACGCAGTCTGCCACCTCCGGTGCTAAAGTTTTGCCTAACAAATGGGGCAACTGGTGGCAGGTGATATGGAAAAAAATGCTCAACCCCAAAAAGTATAATTATCTGGAGAATTTATGAAAATTTTGCATTGGCTCATGTTGTTTGGAGCAGGATCACCTCGAAAAATATAATTTACATAAATTGTTTCTAAATGTGTTGAAGTGAAAAAAATTAACAGCAAGTCGGACTTTGCAGTTCTGCTCGCGTCTTACTAAGTGACACTATCGACACCTGACACAAAAACTTCAAAGAACTGGGAATTTAGAATTTCCCTGTCGAATAGAACAATGACATCCCAAAGTCCAAAAAATGCCCGCCAACAGAACTCATTATACCCAACTATCCATTCCATTGTTGGCTTTACCCTACTAGATTCTCATTGAGGTTCTGATTTTTTTTTGATCATGTCATTATTTCCCATATTTTCCCATATTTCCCCATATTTTTCCTATATTTTCAACCATATTAAGCCACCATTTTCCCATATTTTCCCCACCAATCCCGTTATCGCTGCCGATTTTTTTTCGCCAAGCGACTGGGCGGTTCGCTGGGCACCAGCGCCTCCGAGGGAACTTTCAAGCTGGCCACCAGCGTGCCTTGGTGGATCAACTTCTCGGGGGGTCAGAAAAAACTTTTGTCATTGATATTGATAGGATAGGATGAGAATTGATGATATTAGATATATTATATGTGTGATGATCATTGATATAATTTGATATTGTAGTGATTTGGTAAATGTGATGATCATTGATATAATTATCATACGTAAATATATGATATGATGAACATATATTTTTTGGAGTTTTCACCCTAATAAAATTTCAAAACACGAGTAGAGAACATATAGCACGCACATACAAAAGTGTTGACCGAATCCCCTGTGGCAAGAATGTGCGTCCATCTTGCAACAAGAGAAACAAAAGCGGCTTCGAGCAAAACATGTCGTTGGGGGTGTCCAATCGGCCAAGGATTTCCCCAGCATGGTATTTTGCTCATAGTCATCCATTCCATCATGGGGAGGCCGTTTCCCAATACTTGGTGCAAGTGCAAGCTTTGACGATGGCACATTTGAATTCACCATGTCCGAAGGTTAAAACACACACATTGAACTGATGTAGTGACCCATGGGACGGACATCGAAACAATCCTGCTTTGTGAGCAATAAATGAAATTCGGATCTTTATGTGTATCAATATGTTTTGGTCTCAGACGGGCTCAAGCGGTCTTTTTCCATCCACACATTTACTAATCATTCCGTCTTGGATTACACTTGTTTCGAAAATATTAAATCCAGGGTCCATTTTTGGTGCCCTAGGCCCCACAAACTCAATTTTGTATGAAGTCCGGTGCCAACCCCTGTCGTTTCATTAACGTTATATAAGGTAGCTGGGTTTCAACCAAAGCTGCTTGGATGCTGAGCCCTCATCCCCTTAATGTCACCCACCTATTCTCCCAACACCCCGCCTCCGTAACCACCCATTTCTGCCACTGCTTCCGCCATCGAATTTGCAGGGATCGAGGCTCGCCGAAATGCAAGTTGATTCTGTTAGATTTTTTTTGGACATACCAAATGACTATCAATCACGAACTTCGCGCAGATCATATATCATATATGATCCGCATCGCATGCTGAATATACTTTTCGGCTCCCATTTTTTAATGGTCATCCAGTGCCTGGGACTGGTGCCCTTGAGCCCTGGCCCCTGGCCACTCGAATTTAATTTGACCACGTTCCTTTCAGAGAAAGTGTCCTGCAACACCATTCTTGCCGGATGTGTAGCAAGGGTTCCCGTTTCACTCCGGGGGTCTGGGCTGGGGGTTCAGGGTGTGTTCGCTGGACGTTGCATCTGCGTCCGCAACCGTCTGCGACCGTCCGCAGCCGCTCGCAACTGTTCACAACTGTCCGCGTGAGGGCCCTATAAGGCCGAAAAGTTGTCACTTTTAGAAATTTCGAATGTCCCGTCGCTTCGGTTGGCGTGGCAGGCGTCGTTGTTTGTGACATTCCAACATGTTTCACAGCGTATCGAAAATCGTTTTGTCTGACAAGCGCGATACTTTTGCGTCGCTTTCAACCAATGAGTCACGTTTCTCGTTGCAGGTGCCGCATTTTGGAAACCTCCCTCAAAATGTTGCGCGGCACGCGCAGCACGCTTCATCAGACGAGACATCGATTTTGATGTCACAAATCTTGAGGTTCATGGGAAAATTTGTATGAAAAAAAATGATTTTGTAGAAACCGCCTCTCGTTTGAGACATTTTTCAAACAGGTTTCAATGTCCGTTTGCGTGCCAGGCGTGGGGTTTCGTGACATTCTTACGGGTTTGATATGGTGTCGAAGGACGTTGCGTGTAACCGGCGCAAAACTTTCGCGTGGTGAACACGTGTGCCATTTGGCGTGGCAGGGGCAGTATTCGGTTCAGATCCTTTTTGTGTAGCAAGCGCAGTATTTCCGACAGTCCACTGCAAATTCCACACTCTACACTTGACACTCCGCACTGAACACTCCACACTTTTACACTTTAGACTCCGCAATCCACTTTTTTTTTGCTCTTACGCCCCACCCCACTCCGCATTCCACTTTGCAGGGCAGTGGTATGGCAACAGGGAAAATTCATAATTAACCCGCCAGCGGCCGGAGACATCACGTCCCTGACGTCCCTGACGTCCCTGACGTCCCTGACGTCCCTGACGTCCCTGACGTCCCTCACGTCCCTCACGTCCCTCACGTCCCTGACGTCCCTGACGTCCCTGACGTTCCCGACGTCCCTCACGTCCCTCGCGTCCCGCACGTCCCCCACGGCCCCGACGTCCCTCACGTCGGTCGGGAGTTCGCTTCGAGCGCCGAAAAGTGAATCGCTTAGAGCGCCCGGAAAGTGGAACGCTTGGAACGCCGAAAAGTGAGATAAGATTGCAAATTACTTGAAGAAGAAGATGTTACAACATACCAGGAACGTCTTGCAAGTTACTTGAAGAAGATGTTACAACGTAGCAGGAACGTCTTTCATGTTACCTGACGAAGATGTCACAACGTACCAGGAACCTCTTGCAGCTAATTGAAGAAGATGTTACAACGTATCACGTATCAGGAACGTCTTGCAAGTTACTTGAAGAAACGTTTACAAATTTGCAACGTATCAAGAACATCTGGCCAGCTACTTGGAACAAGATCTGGCAAGGTAGCAGGATCGTCTTGCATGTTACTTGAAGAAGTTGTTCCAACGTATCACGTATCAAGAACGCCTGGCAAGTTACTGGAAGAAGATGTTACAACGTATCACGTATCAGGAACGTCTTGCAAATTACTTGACGAAGATGTTACAACGTATCAGGAACGTCTTGCAAGTTATTTTCAGAAGATGTTACGACGTACGTTCTGGGGTGGGCCGTTTCGTTCCAGACCCTGTTCCATACCCGTTCCAGATCCAGACCACTCATGGCTACCGGTTGCGTCCTAGCTAGTTCCAGAAAGGTGCACGAATAAAGGTCTCGTTCCCTGGTGCTCTAATGTAATCCACCATGCTGGTCCCCTAAACCCAGCCCCGTGTCCCCACTTGTGCCCTTGTCGCAGCTCCGTGTCCCCGCTGGTCCCCTAAACCCACCCCATGTCCCAGCCCCGTGTCCCGACGTCTCATACGTCCCTGCCGTCCCTGTCTCACGTCCCTGACGTCCCCGACGTCCCTCACGTTCCCGACGTCCCTCACGTCCCCGACGTCTCACGCGTCCCCGTCTCACCTCGCTGACGTCCCTGCCCCATGTCTCTGACGTCCCTCACGTCACTCACGCCCCCGAGATTGCCCACGTCCTCCACGTCCCTCACGTCCCTCACGTCCCTCACGTCCTGTCCCTGACGTCCCTGACGTCCCTGACGTCCTCGACATCCTTCATCTCTCCACGTTTGCGTCCCCGAAGTCCCGCCGTCTGACTTTCATGTACCTGACATCCCCGATGTGAGTTGTGTGCTGTCGACCTGTGACACATAAGCAATTGCTATTGACAAACCGTGAATTTGTAAGCTGTTGAACCTGGACAAGGAAGTTTAATCCCACTTATGTTACTGCAGAGCCGTAAGTTTGTGAGTTGTCGAACTGTGACACATAAATAGGTTTTTTCCCAATCACTACTGACAAGCCGGGACTTTGCAAGCTGAAAAGTAAGATATGAAACGTCGAACGTTTTTGAGTGCCAAGTCTGCAGGATGTCAGTTCTAGCTGCTTGCGGCAGGGTCAAAACCAGGACCACCCATACACAATGACAAATTAACAATTGCCGTTTCCCAATAGTCATTTCTCAATAGTCGTTTCCCGATTCCTGACGTCCTCCACGTCCCTCGCCCTCACCTCCCTCACGTCCCTCACGTCCCTCACGTCCTCCACGTCCCTCGCCCTCACGACGTCGGAGTCCCCGACGTCCCCGGCCACAGGAGAGTTAATAGTCTGAAAATTCACCACGCTCTTCAAACTATTTTTCTCGCAAAAGTATCCGGAGTGTTCACCGTGACTGCATTCGGGTTCGTGGGTTGCATTTCGTCTCATGAAAGTGGGCAATTTAGTAACATTCCCGATCACACGGCACCTTCAAGCGGATGCGTGCATGGAACCTTCCGTTCCATTTTTGTACTGCAACATTTCCCATCCCACCCCTCCCCACGGTCCCCGCCTCACTTTGGTCGCCTCATGGCGCATCACCTTGGCACACTCCTCATACTTTGGCCGTTCACTTTTGGCGCCCGATGACGCGGCATCATTCGTGGGGATATGTGATATTATTGTAATTTGGATTGGTTTGGATTGGATTGGATTGGGGGGCAAGGATTGGGGGGTTCATGGGTCACATGCTGCTGCAAAACTGTACATACACTTGTTCGAAGAATTGCCATTCTGGCCGAATCCGTGCAGCTGTGACTCATGACATCCGAAAATAGTTCATCGCAATTTTTTCTAAATTGTCATCCCATCGTTTGGATGGACGACCTTGCCTACGTTTGGGTTCAGTGGAAAAAAATTTGCTGCCACTCATTGCTTGGAGTCCACGTGCTTGTTGCTGCAGCCCAGGAATTTTGTTGATCGAAAATTTTTGTTGCGACACGAAACTGCTTGCTGAATATCTGCCAGGACCATGGTTTGCATTCCCAAATAGTCATTG
>Ga0126342_10018138_pt1:0-10000 | contig 12090 bp, 14 predicted proteins | sample Cyp1metagenome_FD_92528 | JGI IMG/M metagenome (GOLD analysis project Ga0126342, IMG submission 92528) | Coral microbial communities from Lord Howe Island, Old Settlement Bay, Australia - Cyphastrea 1 metagenome | ecosystem: Host-associated > Invertebrates > Cnidaria > Coral ... | reverse complement strand
ATCTAACTGCCAGCTGGGTGGGTATGAATATGTGTATACGCATAGATATCCATTGGCATATCTAAATTCAATCTAGATACGGGTGATATGGACGATGTGTTACGATACTAGATAGCAAAAATTGACACGTTGAGATATAGAAATTGACATTATCAATTAAATCTAGGTTATCCAGTGCGAGTATTTGTTTGGAAAAACATGAAACTGATAGACTCCCATTGCTATATATATATATAATTATATATACATATATATATATATATTTACACACACACACATATATATATATGTAAAACATAAATATATAAAATATATATCCATACAAAGATAAATATAAATATATAATTTCCAAGTATTGGACACACGCACGCACACCCATACACACACATATATATATATATTTATATTTATACTTATATATATATATATATAGATACTTATATATATATGTATATATATATACATATATGTATACAGACATATATATATATATATATATATATGGTAATCGATCTAAGGGTCCTGGTAAAGAGTTTTAACTGCGAAGACCGTTCATGTTATGTTAGGAACCCTATCGAAACTTTTTTCGAGTTCGCGAAGTAATATTTTTATTCGCGAAAGCTTTGTGAAAGTTGGAAATTATAATCACTAGTGTATATAGCTTGTGAAGGGCTGCCACCCCCTGCCGCCCTGGATAAGGGCACCGGAGAATTTCGGTTTGGTTCTGGTTCAGTTCCCTGTGTGGTGCTTTTGGACAATCACCTTGCCCTTCATAGGTAGCAGCCGAGCTTCCAAAGGTGAGGCTTCGCGACAGCCAAACACCACGGTCCTGAAGCACATCCTTGCACCTGCTTCTGTCACTGCCTAATGATGCCTTTTGAAGTTCCAAGAAGCAAGCTCCAAATGCAGCGAGCCAAACACCAAGGCCCCTAATGTTTGCTTTTCCTTTGATGCCCCTTCTGCTGGTGAATAGGGGTCATTTTTGCGCAAGTTCCGTGCAGTTCTGCGAAGGAGCGGGCGAAAGTCAAAGTGCATTTTGAAGGGGGTGGCCCAGTAAACCCTGCAAAAAGCCTAGTCAGCAACAATCTGTCCGGAGAAGGGGTTCCGTGATGCTAGCTGCATGTTTACAAGGCTATCAAGAAGTGATCCGTGATTCTTGAGTTGGCGTAGTTTGGCAGGTGATGAATGAATTTTCATAAAAGGCGTTGTTGCCCAACATGGGCTCCGCGAAAGATAAACATGGAGTTCGCGAACGTTTCGTGAAAGTAACATTTTTATCCGCGAAGAATGACCGTTTGCGGATACAGGAATTGTGATCAGCAACCATGTTTATATTTAAATACATACATATATTATTGCGCACGTATTTTTAAGCACATATATATATAGAGACATGTATAAATACGCGCGCATGTATAAATATATAATTGTATTATATATATATGTGTGTAGTATACATATTTGATATGGACGTAACTTCCTTGACCACAGACCGGCTTGAGGTCGTCGTGGTGGCTGGCTTAGTGGAGACGGCTTTCGCGGTGATCCAAGCGGCGGATGGAGCCAACACGCCATCCATGCTGAGTTGCCACGAGAAATTCATGGGAGGATGGTGAGAAAAATGGTGACGTAATGGGATATAACCAACAAAATGGTGATTTCATGGCGATTCATATAATGATGATTTAATTGCGGTTTAATGGGATATAGCCATACATAACTTTTCAAAACCAACAAAAATGGTGAAGATAAAGTGCGATTACATGGGAGATAGTTTTAACTTGATACAACCAAGACACATGGTGATTTATTGGGATGTCAAACTTCATAATCATAAGAGAAAGCCAACCAAAATGGTGATTTCACGGGATATATATAACCAATGAAAATGTGATTTAATGGGGTATAGTGGGGATACAATGGGACATAAACTATCTGGTGGTTAGGAGAGAGCTTAGTAGGATCTATGGTTGCACCCGTATTCAAGTCCGTGTATGGCATTGTATGGGGAGCAAGTAAAGCTTCTGAACCAATGATGGTAAGTTTTTTTTTTTGAATCATGTGATGAAACCTGTTTTTTTTTAAAATGTTTTTTCCGATTCATGACGGGGGTTGGAGTTGGATTTATCAAAATTTGAAGCACATATTTTTTTAATTATCTTAAATGGACTAAAATTTTTGAAGTAAGAATTATTAAGAATCACCAGCCAGATTTGTTTTTTTTCGCTATTTTTTGGAATTTTCTTGTGGGTGGGTCAACACAACCTACATCACCATCAGGTGGGTCAACTTTGAGCAGGGAATCCACACGGAAAACCAAGGTTTGCGCGCGCTCAGAATACTTCGCATCACGCGTATGCTCAAGTGCCTGGAAGTGGGCCAAATTCGGGAGGAAATCAGGGTTTTTTCCTTTAAAGCCTGGCCCCGCCTGTTATAACATGCGATATAATCATGAATCATGGAATGTTGTGGGGAGTTGCCACCCTTTGTTGGTGTCGAAGGGAATCTGTTTTTCTCTGTCTCTCTGTCTCTCTCTCTCTCTCTCCCTCTTTCTCGTTGTATCCGTGTCAATAGACAAACAAACATATCATATGTATGTGTCATATAAGTGTGTATATATATAAACATAAATTGTGCATGTATGCGGTGTAAGATGTATGTGTACAAAGAGGCCTGATGTTGCTGTTGTGACACCACATCAAGTGCTGTCCCCAGCCATCCCGGGAATCCCAAGGATTATCCGGGTGCTCCGGATCTTTCGCTTCGTGTTGGCGCTTCGCACCTTGGTCCAGTCGACCATTCACACCCTGAAGTCGCTCTTCTGGGCACTGGTTTTATTGGGATTGATCATCTATGTGTTCCTCGGTGCCAATCCAGGGGTCATGCCTGCTAACCATGTTAATCCTTGGTTCGCTTGGTTTGCCCCTGCATTCGTGAATGTCGTTCCTGAATATTGACTAATTAATTATTCATGAATACTTATTTATGACGCTTGGGGGTCCTCACCTGCTTAACAAATCAGCTGCGTTTAAAAACTTGGGGCCAGTTTTGGCCCATTCCTGCTTCTCAGCTGAGCGCATGATGCACCCATGGCCATGTAGAAAGAAAGATATGTGTGACGTGTATGTTTGGGGATGTGGCTTCATCCTTCAATCCTTGCCAGGAGTATGGGGAAGTGTTGGGCGAGAGCGTGTCTTATGTTGCTTGACATTTCCCCACCTCGACTTACCTTTCTCCACTGTGCCCACAGGAGACTGTTTAAGTAGACCTGTGGATCGCTTCCGGTTAACAATTGTCAGTTGGGGATCATGCCAAATTCAAGGTTTGTTCTTTTCATGGTTTTTCTCCTTTCTCCTAGTACTCCACGCCCGAACCAAGACTCATGTTTAATGTTGGGTCATATGGAATTTTCCAATTTTGGAGACCAACGGTGGCCCAAGTACACATGATCGTGGGACGTTTTTTTTTTTGCTTGACCCGCAGCACGGCCAGAGGTTCGCATTGGTGTTCACAGAGGTCACTGCAGACATGATCCGCGATCTTCGGGCGAGTGGCGCGGATGGTGAGGAGCAGAGCGACATCGTGAAACTAGGTTTCAGATACCTTGCAGTAAATTCTTTGAGATAAGGGAAACCCATGAAGATCCAGCATTTTTAGATGATTTCCCATGGAAACTATGGATGTTCATTGATTTTCCACATCTAATGAGTTTACAACAGGGTAGTTTGATGACCCACACATATTTAGGTTTAAGCACCATCAAGTCGGACAGATCAATGTTTGGTTTGGCCGAAGTTTTTGGCCTAAGGTTGTCGGTGGGTTCAGATATTGATTAAATATATATTATCAAAGGAAGTTTAGTTGGACAACTTCCGAGTTACGGACGGTTGTCATGGCCTACCTATCTATCTATCTACCTACCTATCTATCTATCTATCTATCTGTCCGTCTATCTATCTATCTGTCCGTCTATCTATCTATCTATCGATCTACCTATCTATCTATCTATCTACCTATCTATCTATCTATCTATCTGTTTAGCTAGCTAGCTAGCTAGCTATCTACCTACCTATCTATCTATCTATCCATCTATTTATCTATCTGTCTATCTATCTATACGCACCTTATCGCTATATGTACCTTAATCCAACCCTCAGCAGACTTTAAATCGACCATAAACCAACCCTAAATAACCATAAATAGCCCTAAATAACCCTAAATTACCCTAAGCCAACCATAAACCAACCCAACATAACCCTCCCTGAATAGCACCAAACCAACCCTAAACAAAATAACCCTAAACCAACCTTAAATAAACCCTAAACTAACCCGAAATAAACCCAAAACAAACCCTAAGCCAACCCCAAATAAACACCAAACAAAATAACCGTAAACCAACCCTAAACCAAACCCAAATAAACCCTAAACCAATTTAGAATAAACCCTACACCAACATCAAATAAACCCTAAACCAAACCTAAACATAACCTAAATGACCCTAAACCAACCATAAACCAAACCTAAATAAACCCTAAACCAGTCCTAAATAAATCTAAGCAAACCTTAAATAACCCTAGATAAACCCTAGACCAACCGTAAATAAACACCTTAAATAAACCCTAAACCAACACTAAACCAAACCCAAATAAACACTAAACCAACCCTAAATAAACACTAAACAAACACCAAATAAACCCTAAACCAAACTTAAACATAACCTAAATGACCCTAAACCAACCATAAACCAAACCTAAATAAACCCTAAACCAACCCCAAATAAATCTGAACCAAAACCCAAACCAACCGTAAATAATCCCTAAACGAACCCTAAAATAACCCGAAATAAACCTTAAACCCTAAACCAACCCTAAATAAACTTAAACTAGCCCTAAATAAACACTAAACCAATCCTAAATGACCTTAAACCAACCATAAACCAAACCTAAATAAACCCTAAACCAACCAACACTATGATAGCATCCAATGCTTAGGTAGAAAGTCTTGGGGCCCTACTTGGATCACTCAAATATTCATTAGTGGCTAGATAGCGGCTGATAAGCGCAATTCTAATTTCAAGAACGAACGATATATATATATATAGATAGATAGATAGATAGATAGGGAATATTCAAAATTATGGTACCCGAAAACCGCCCTTACGCCGCACTTTCGCGAACCTTTCGCGCCCTTTCGCGCCCCAGCAGAATCGGGACATGGGATTATGATCCGGTTTTCGTGTGCAAATTCGTCACAAAGATTTACAGGAGGATTGTAATTAAAAACATTACTGATTGGAGATCCGTTTTCAAAGCTGCTCTAGTTACATTCCTGCTGTGCGTGATTAGTCTGTTCCAGTCAACAGAGTCGATGGCATTGGGCAAGTCAGTGTTCCTGTGAGGACGTTTGACTTCTGGACATTGGTTTTGCACCCATTCTTTGAAAAAACTTTTGAGGTTGCGACAATGCAGAAAGAACTAGCCCATTTTGGGCCAGGGTTGGATCCGGGAGGATTCGCCTTTCGCGAACCTTTCGCGGACCTTTCGCGAACCTTTCGCGGATTTCTCGTCTAAAAAATGAAATTTCAGAAACTAATGTTTATGCAAGGGTGTCTTTAATATAATTTTTGCCAATCATGCAGGGTGCCACTGCCAATTGTCAGAACATAGGACAATACGAAACATGAATCCTGGGGCAATTCTGCAAGGAAAACTGCTAAATATATGAATACTATATATTTATAAATAGTGGTATTCAGACCTTTCGCAAGCCTTACGCCGCGCTTTCGCAGCCTTTTGCCACTGCAGCAAAACACACACACATCCACATCTGCAGATGTCACCATTCTAAAACTGAAACCCTTGCATGGGGTTTTAGGACGACTCCCATAAATATATATATATATTATATTATATTATCTTATATATATATATATCTAATATATTTTGTTTTGCTTACAGATAAGACTATGCAAGAAGCTGCAGTACGTGGTTTCAGGACTTTACTTCATCCTGGGCAGAAACTTTGACTTACTTGTCCCAATGCAAGCTGGATCAAGCTGGTATAGTCTTTCGGAGAAAACCGACCGAAAATTAAATCTCTTGGCCTGTTTCGACGGCCACGCTTTTTCGAACATCTCGGCACATCCGCGGTCGTGTCAGCCAAAAGGCCTTTGGCAAAAATGGTTCACATCACAAAATCTGTCCGTGGAGGACACCTGGTCGAATTTTTGAAAGTTTAGGAAAATTCGTCCAATCCCTCAGCACCAAAAAGCGCCTCAGCGCGCTTCTTCTTGGCTTCGGCTTCGTCTGAGGATTGAGGTGCCGGAGCCTTCCGTTTGTTTTCATTTTCCTCACAAGCACTGACGGCCGTCTTTTTAAATTTCTTGGACTCACCCTGGCCAGGACCGGAAATCATTTCGATGACAACGTCATTGGTCAAAATTTTGGTGACTTTTCCTTTCTGCTGGTTGAACTTTTCTTTCTGTTTGCCTGACGTAGTGATCACCACCATGCCGATCTGGAAAGTTGTACAAGCAGCATTGGCATCTGGAGCTGAAGAACCCGGAGTTGATTCTGGAGCTGTCTGACTTTCCTGAGGCTCATCTTTTCCTTTGCTCTCATTCTTCTCTTTCTCTGGCTTTGCGTCCTTCACCACGGAAGCTTTCAAGACGGATAAGCTAGAATTGCCCGAGCCCAAGGAAAGGTCCTTCTCAGTGAAGCACGCGGCCAACTTCGCCATGAATTCTTTGGGAATAGCCGCCAAATCACCAAGCGTGGCCTTGCAGGCGTTAGGAAGCCCCACGCACACACACACACACCAAAAAAAACTGCTTTGGGGAAGGCCCGAAAACGGGAAAAAATACTAAAAACACTAACGAAACACCTCCTCTGGAATCTTATCATCACCAATCTCCAGCTTTGCCCGTGCGATCTCCACAAATGCCACGCCGATAAGCCTTTCCACCAAAGCCGCAGCTTCTGCCGGGGCATGTTCAGAGTGACCCAACATTTTGCCGAGAACACCGAGGAGTTGTTTCACCACTGGATTGGCAACACAGGCAACGCAAACCTTCAATTTGGCAATCGACAGAAAGCTTCAGGAATTGCTCTGAAGCAAAATCTTTCCAGGCGAAGCTGCGATCAACCAACGGCCGCAACTCGAGCAACTCGTGGCCACCATCCCAGGTAGCTAGCACATCTAAGCGCTCAGGCTTCTCTAACACAAACTGCTTCTTCGTTCCATCCTCAGCATTCCCAAAGATGGTTGCTACAATTTCCAAGGTAGTTTTCTGATCTGGGCTGATGCTTGTGTCTGCAAGCAAGGCTTTGACTTCATTCTGCCGGATTTCCACAGAAGCTGAAACATTTCTTCGGGCTTTCTCCCATTTCGCAAGAAATCGAGCACCGAGGAAAGTGGAATACAACTTGGACTTGAAGAACAAAGTTTGCTGCTGAAGGCTCAGGCCAACCTTGAGCTCTGCATTCTCTTCCAAATCGTACTCTGTCAGCTTCAAAATGGCCAGGCCCAACGGAGGAACTAGCCCAGGCAGCACCGTCTCCAAGCTCTTGAAGATGGCTGCTAGCACGCGGACTTCCACATATGGCATATCCTGCCAAGAAGAGTTTGAAGCTGCAATGTTTTAACATCGTTGCATTATTTCCCACTCTATTCAATGGCTAAGGGTTTCGGCTGCAGTCACAAACCAGGTTATATACCAGGTAGGTTAAAAAAATAAAGCAAGCATATATGAACCGAATGTGCCATGCACTCCTTCGGAGGGTTCAGCAAGCATTTGATGACATACTGGATGAGGTATTTCGAATGTAATTCCAGCTTCGAGAGAAACCTGCTGATCCAACGGATAGTTTGTCGTAGGCAATAATCATATAGCTTGCCCCTATACGGGAAATTAAAAACAGTAGCAAATCAATTTGCTCTCAGTGTGTCCAACCTAGCCTATTTGCTGACGAGGCACTCTTCAACGCCCAACCCACTGCTCCGAAACTGCTCCGAGATGTGCTCAACGAAGCGCCGCATCCAGAATGCGACATTGCCGCTGTCAAGAGGATCATCTGACGACCACTGACAGTTCTGGAAGGCAATTTTGCAATTCTCTGCGATCTGTTCGGCGGCACCTGCTTCATCCAATCCTTCATCACTGGGCCGGGCCACCAGCACTCGGCCGCTGGCTTTGGGCACCGCATCCGGAGCGGCCTCTTGTGATGGAACAGGGGCAGGAATGACCGGGGCTGTCTTTGCTGGTTCATCACAACCTGCAGCTGAAGGAAGTGCTGGTGGGATAGAAGCACATGCAGCGGAAGCAGGCAACACAGCTTTGTGACGCTGGAGGGCCACAGCAATTTCTATTTCAGAAACTCCCAATCCAAGCGATGCACGAGGGGCTGCATCATCAAAGAGGTAATTCTGACTCAAGTCGACACTGGCAGGAATATCATGAAGATCTGTTGGTTGGATCTCATACTTCTTCAAGGTGGAAAGGTCCTGGAGAGCCAGGGATGATACTAATATTGTCATTGAAATTTTCAACACATGCATTTATTCTACTGACTCCAAACAGCCGGCTGCAACCTCCAGGAAATATATTTTGAAATCAACCGTTTCACCCGAGACCCATCCTCAATGTTGCTTTTCGGAACTAGGAAGAACTTGCGCTTCACAGTTGTAGACTGCTGCAACCGCTGAGACCAGCCGAGAAGCTGCGCCGCATTGATGCGGCAATTCTCGCCCCGAACCCGCCGCAAAGCGACGTAAAGATCTACAACTTCCCGGCTTGTTGTATCAAGATTTTTTGCACCCTGCATGCGAGCCAACGCGCGGCCAGCATTGTCTTCTTCACTTCTAGTGATTGGAGCAACACCCTTCAGCCTTTCAAGCTCACCTTCAACAGAGTCCGCAGGCATCATGCACACGGCAGAGAGACAAAAAGGCCTACGTCCTACGTATTTCCCGGTTTAGCTTGGCTCTGAAAATTCTGCCGTCGCAAACGCTTTGCTAAGATGTTGCCAAAAATTTGAAAATCATGACGCCTGCGTGAGTTTACGGATCATGTGCCTCATTTTCCGCTTTAAGGAGCGTCCAAACAAAACAGAAGACACGCCATAAGAGCCAATGCAAGAGGATGGTTGAAGAGATGGTGGAAAAGTGCCCAGCTCCGACCCCCGGACCACTAGAAATAGTCAAGTGTGGCCAGGGGCACTGGCGAGGGCATCTCTGGATTTAGACAATGGATGGACACATTGGATTGTGGATGGATATTGACATCGGAGGACCGGGTTGGAAAGTGCCCAGCTCCGACCCCCGGACCACTAGAAACAGTCAAGTGTGGCCAGGGGCACTGGCGAGGGCATCTCTGGATTTAGACAATGGATGGACGCATTGGATTGTGGATGGATATTGACATCGGAGAATTGGGTTGAAAGTGCCCAGCTCCCGCCCCTGGGCCACGAGAAATAGTCAAGTGTGGCCAGGGGCACTGGCGAGGGCAACTTCGCATTGAGATAATGGATGGATGCGTAGCAGTTGATTTCAACTTGGGGAAAAATATATCTGAACCACCTTCACGTTGTGCTCCATAATGAGAGGTACGGAAAGCAAACGCAAGAGTTAACAAACGACGCAAATTCAGAAGTAACACCGTCCTTTCGCCACGTATGCTGGTTACTTGTTCACGGCCAATCAAGCCACAAGAATAACGAACAAAACTAAGGACAAGAACGCACAAGTTTCCTTCTTTCCTTCGAGCTTCCTTAAGAGGTTCAAATAAGCTTCTTGGCCCAATTATGTATTTTTTGAGTTCTCGCTGGATCTTTCCAAACTAGCAAACAGGTCCCAAGTCCACGGATATGCAACCAAATATATCCACTAATATCCACTAAACATCCACTAGTATCCATTAATGTCCACTAATATCCACTAAACATCCACTAATATCCATTAATGTCCACTAATATCCACTAAACATCCACTAATATCCATTAAT
>Ga0126342_10018137_pt1 | contig 12091 bp, 11 predicted proteins | sample Cyp1metagenome_FD_92528 | JGI IMG/M metagenome (GOLD analysis project Ga0126342, IMG submission 92528) | Coral microbial communities from Lord Howe Island, Old Settlement Bay, Australia - Cyphastrea 1 metagenome | ecosystem: Host-associated > Invertebrates > Cnidaria > Coral ... | reverse complement strand
TGTAGGTATGTAGGTATGTGTGTATGTAAGTATGTAGGTAGGTAGGTATGTAGGTATGTATGTATGTAGGTAGGTAGGTATGTATGTAGGTAGTTATGTATGTATGTAGGTAGGTATGTAGGTTTGTATGTGCTTGCACAGATGTTGGATGCTACGTTGAAGTACCTCCCTCGTACTTGCGCAGACCCTTGCTGCTACGTTATAGGATTCTTTCTGGTACATGCACAGACAGTTGATGTTACGTTACATGACCTTCTATTGTATTCGCGCAGACAGTTGATACAACGTTATAAGGATTTATAATATCTTCTCTCCTACTTCCGTAGATGCTTGATGTTACGTTACAAGATCTTCTCTTGCACTTGCACAGACACTTGTTGCTGCATTAATAGACTTTCTCTTGTTCTTGCACAAACGCTTGAGGTTATAAGATCTTCTCCTGTACTCGCACGTTTGCACAGACGCTTGGGCTTGGTGCTACGTTAAAAGATCTTCCCTCGTACAGGGTGCCGGGTGCTGGGCTACCGGGGAGGGGGGACCATCATCTGGGGGGGGTAGCCGGGGGGTAGCCGGCCTGGGGGGCATACCATCAGGAGGGGGGGTACCGGGCCGCAGACCGGGACCATATAAATAATATATGATTATGTATATAGAGCCACATTGTGAAATGTGAAGACTCAACCTATGCTGTTGAAATATGTTCAAGTGGTATGGTTTCAATGATTCTTAAGAGCAGCTGAACATGGCCCAAACCCCGCTTGGAGTAAACAACAGTGAATCTTGGCAATTGGATGGCTATAGCTCCAAATCGCTCCCTACCCACTGGATAGCTTGGAAGTTGGGCAGCTCACTACATCTTGTGCTCCTCCCATCTGCTTCGCCAGTCTTCTTGCTGCCACAGTCCACTGCGGTCCGGCCACTTGAAGTGCTTGTAGCGCCACCGTGTAGGCCACCAGATTGGGCTCACGGCTGCAAAGCTCCTCTGGAATCATTAGAGGTTGGTTTAACGGGACAATTTGCGGTTGAAACTTGCGTAGTTCATTGGAAAAAACCATGGTTTCTGTTGGTTTCTGGATGTTCTTTTGTGAGATGATTGCTGAACCATGGGAGACCATGATGTTCCAAAACAAAGATGGACAATTGGAAGAATCATCCCATTGTGTGGGACTGAAAATCAACCTCTACATATGATACATACCTGGGGGATTCTTTTAAATTGGGAATCCCAAGTCACCATGCTTGTTTCAATACTGAGTCATGGTCATCCATGACTTGGATGATTTGGGGGTATATTCTGGTTAGGAAACCTCCATTTTTTGGGGGGAAACAAAATGACATGAAACACAGCAAGATCCCCCATGACTCATGAAACCTCCCCACGGCTATGGGTCAAAATTGGGTACCCCAATAATTAGATGGTTCATGTGGTTAATACAAAACATATTGATTATCAAATATATTTTATTAGAGCCTCTGGTCCCACAGGGCTTAAATTTTGAGCAATGGAAAAAAAAAAACATCACCATGAAAATCACCAAGATCTCCTGGCAGAAGACTTCGAGTGCTTGCACCCAGCGATAGACCTCAAAAAGGCCAGGTTGTTTTTTTGGATGCGATGGAGGGGGCAATTCCCATGTTATTTCAACAGAAAATTGTTGGCATTCTTTGACCCTACAGCAACCCTCAAATAGAAGAGCTGGAAGCGTGGAAAGCATGAGGGAAACATCATCTATAACATCCTAGAACTAGTTGAAATCACCAATAGATTCATCAATGGTGCGCTTACAGTCCTCCCATTCCATCCCACTATATATCCCCAATAAATCCTCAGTAAATTCACTGTTGTTCCCCATTATATATCATGATGAAACCGGAGCTCCCGCCTTCACGTAAGAAGTCAGAAGGGAACAGTGGCTGAAGATGTTGGGAGTGACCTGCAGTGGCACTATACACCGCCGTATACCGAGCAATGAAGAAGGCAACACAAAACAATAAACACATTCTAGGCAACTATAACTTACATACAAAAATTCACACACCTCAGTCATGGTATATATAAATAAATAATTAAACAAACATAAAAAAACAAATTATATATATATGTAATATATATATATATATAATTAATCATTATATATTTGCAAATCACATAAAACATCAAACCATCAAAAAACAATCCGAGTCAACACAATCTCACACCTTTGGATTTCCCAGTGAGTGAAGCTCTTGCGCCTGCGTCAGTGGCATGTCCCGGAGCAAGCCTTGAGCCACTTCCCAGCGCTGGGAACGATGGCAGGCAGCCAACAAGCTGCTGAAGGTGAACGCGTCTGGCCTGCGCCATGCCTCCACCATCCTGACGGCTGTTGATGCCGTTCAAAAAGAGCTGGGAAAAAATATGGAAATGATGAACTTCTGGAAGCATCCTGGAATAAGGGTGTTCATTTGGGAGCCCGAAAGATAAGACTCTTATATATTCTTATATTAACATTTTGGGAAGTCTTGGGCTGTTCTTGAAGCTTGACCCATGCTTTGATGGGGTGCTTCCTTCATAAAATGGCCATTCTGGGATTGGTGGTTGGGCCCCTTGGGCCTCCCATCCCACATGAATCAGCTAGAAACAGCACTGGCTAGGATGGAATGATTTAAATAATGATATAGATGATACCATTTTGCAGTACGGAGATATTTGGTAGATGGGTCACTAACTCCAAGCATCTTCGCGCTATCTATTCTGTGTATTGTTTCTCTCTCTCTCTTTCTCTCCAAATATATATATATATATATATATATACATATATATATATAATATATATAATTATATATATATGTATATATATATATATATCCTTAAATATCCTTAAGTTACGTCTTCACGGTCTACATCACAAGAATTTGGCGATCAAACGCTATTTCACGACCATTTCAACTCTCAGAAACAAAAAATGCAATACAGTATCAGGACCCTTGTATCATTTGTAGTGGCATTGCAGTCCCAAGAAGGTTCCTGTATGACCCAGATAGAACAACACATTTCCAGGATGGTACCTCAATCATATCTTCCATCCTGGATGGTACTTCAAATCATTTTTAGGATGGTACTTTCCAGGATGGTATGTTCAAATCATGTCTTCCCAATCATTTCACAGAATTTCCTGTATTTTCTCAATGATTTCATAGAAAGTCCAAATTTCCAAATGAGGTCACTTGGGAACAAAAAACCACACCGTTCACCGCAGCGCAGGCACCGTTGCAGCAGCTGGAGCGCCAAGTGCCACTGCCGGCCCTTGCTGCAGACCGCGAGGCTGGCGTTGTATCCCTCGGCGTTGGCCAGAGGCACCTCCTAAAAGCGACCGCGATGAAGGTAAGGTAGGTCGGTGAGTATGGTCATCCTGGAGTGGATCAAGTATGGATGAATATGGATAGACTATGGATAGAATATGGATGACTCTGGGAGTCATGTTGGTAAAAAAAATAAAAATCCATCATCCCCAAAGACTTCCCATGATTTTTTTTGGGTCGAAGATGACAGAATCTGGATGATTATGATATTTATATATATATATATATATGATATAATATGGATATGTCATGATATGTCCAAGAAAAACATCCGCTAAAATGGGAATATGATTAAACATGTCATCAAACATGGCTGGAAACTGGAAACTCCCCCGGCTATAGTTCGATGAATTTCCCAGCGAACCAAAAATCCAGCCTTAGCGCACCGATTTCCAGTCATGTTTGTTGACACCGGAGGGTAAGTTGGTTTATAACGAAGGATATTTCGGCTAGGACCCTAGGATTTACCAAGAGGACTTCTCGACTTCTCCGCATATCTTTTTTTGTGAAATTCACATGGTTGATGACACAACCAGCCACTTTTCTGGTCACTTCTCAAGCCACCGAAATGGCTGGTTTAACTGGTTTCTGGTCATGTTCAATCCTCGAAAATATGACAAGCTTTGTGTGCCATAAACATGGTCTTTCCAAAATCAAGTCGCGCAAAAATAAAGTGGTCTAAAAAGTATTAAAACGTCATATTCACCTGTCAAAATGGCAAGCTTGAGTTTTGGACAAACCATGACAAACCAATATTAAATATATAAATCTAGAAAGAAATATAATACACACATATAAATCGTTTATAAATCTATAATATTCTAATCATAATTCTGATCCTGAGATAGTTTATTCTCATTCATCTGCTTATGACTGAGACCACGGATCAGTTCAACCCGTCATGCCAGCCTCAGGGTGGCGATACAGCTTGAGTATTGCATAAGAATGCATTGTACAAGAGGGGCTCGGAACCAATGTGGGTTGCATATTTTCAGCTATACCAAGCACATAATACTTTAAGAATTTGAGGGACCCTGGGATAGGATTGCCAAATTCTTAAAGTACTGTTTATACGCGAGGATTTGTGGGTTTTACAGAATGGGACCTGAAAGGTTGCAATTCCCCTTTGCGGTTCCCTTTTTGTGGAATGCCCCCTTATGGGATGAAATCAGGCTTTGCAGAACAACAATTTTTCAGGCTCTGACAGATTGTTTTTTCGCATTCCCCCTGTGGAATGAAATGGAATGAACCCTTCTTGTGGGGATTGCAAGGGTCAAGCCAAGCACTGCTAAAAAACATTTTTTCGCGACCCGAACATTTGTTTTTTTGGCACTGCCCCTGTGAGACTCAGAAATGAGATGTTGCAACTCTTCTTTCTCTCTGTCCCCGGACCAACCCATCAGACAAGGGTTAAGACATGTTAACATCACAAATCATGGTTGATCATCGTGTTTCTTCTCCAAAGGAACATGGGCATGACATATGGAGGTTTCCATAGTCATGGGGCTACGCCCCGTCACCTATGGTACCCCCCCCAAGACCTACCTGTTTGTGTTTTTTTCCTGGTATTTGCAGTAAATATGCACATTTTGAGCTTATATTTTTGGTGGCAGTTTTGGGTCATGTTTTGGTTGACTTGTGGGGGGTGCCATATATATATAAATAATAGAATTCCAATAACCATGTAAACACTCATGTGCACACACACACACATTGAACCCCCAGAAATTATCTTGAATCTTGAACCTTGAATCGCCAAAAAATGCAAACGTTTGCAAATTTTCCTGGATTCAAGATTCAAGATTCTGAGGAAAAGTTCTTGAATCCAAGCCCTGACTGGCATCCAGAACCCCAAGATCTAAGGGCTTGGATTCACGAACTTTTCCTCAAAATCTTGAATCTTGAATCCCAAAAAATTGCAAACGTTTGCAACTTTTGCTGGGGAAACTTCTTGAATCCAGGCCTTGACTAAATAAAAGGTATGTTAGAGGTATAGTGGTATGTTCAAGGTCAATTAAATGGTATAATAAAGGTATATAATTAATACGGTATATACCACCAAGGAATATTAAAGGTGTAGTAAGCGACATTGTATTTTAAAGATTTACTACAGATATATATATATATATATATATATATTAATGTATATTATATAGATTCATGGCCAGACTGGAATATTACAGGTATACTACAGGTATACTAAATGGTATATCAGAGGTGGAATTGATGGTATACTAAAGGTATATTAGAGGTAGACTCATGATATATAAAATGATGTGCTAAAACCATATTAAATCATATAGTAATGGTATATCAAATGGACTATTAATGATTCTAACATGGTAAACTAAGTATAGATTGTATATTAAACGTCTATTAAAGGCAAACAAACTAAATGGTAAGCAAACGGTATTTTAGAGGCATAGTGGTATGTTCAAAGTCCATTAAATGACATATGGAAGGTATATGAAGGTATATACCTTCAAGGTATACTAAAGGTGTAGTAAACGACATGTTTAATAGTATTAATTAATGGTATATCTTATCAAATGGAATATTAACGGTTCTTAAATGGTAAGCAAAGGATAGATGGTACATTAAAGATTTATTAAAGACAAATTAGATGGAACATACAAGGTATGCTAGAGGTAGAGAGGTATCCTAAAGGTGTATTGAAGATGTTTTCATGGCCAATAACATGGTATATCTAAGGTAAATTAAATGGTATAGTGAAGCTTTATGCATTGAAGGTATATTTAAAGTATATTAAAGGCATTTTCAAGGCCAATTAAATTGTACATTAAAGGTAGCTTCATCGTTATCCAGTGAAATGTTACAGGTACATTGAATGGTATATTAAGGTTTTTGTTTTTGTTTTTTAGATGGTATTTAAAAGGGGATATTGAAGGTATGCCAAAGGTTTACTAAAGGTTTATTAAAGATATCTTTATGGTCAATTTACTGGTATATTAAAGTATATGGAATCTATAATGAATCTATATTCACTGTAGATCAAAAATTGCTGATCAAGATATTATTACTCTGTTGCATCAAAAACCACAGACATATCCAAAATGTTAGAATCTGGTGTTTTGAAAGAAATGCTGTATGATTGAAGGAAGGCTTAATATTAGTTTGAAAGGAAGACTGCACTTCTTCAGAAAGAAAACACTGCATGTTTAGAGTACTCTATATTTTGTAGGGGTACTGTTTCTTGAACGAAGTCATACTTTGTCTGGAAGGAAAACTGCAACTATCTGACACATGTAAGCCCAAAAAAGGTAGGTCTTGGGGGGGGTAGCATATATATATATGTATACGACCAATATGGAGGTTTCCTAGAATAGGGGTACCCATGGGGTATATTACTCGGAGGTACAAGCGATGCGCCGACCTACCCATGGTGACGATCCCCCATTTGAAGAACCTCCCCCATGTGACTCCCCATTCAGCTCCTGCAAAATCCATAATGCCCGGCTCCACGCCACAACCCTGGCGCAGCTGCTGATCGCCGCGTTGCAGCTGCTGTCGCCCAACGGCTGCCGTCGTGAACGCGCCACGGACAGCAGGGCCAAAGCCAACGGCCAGTGACCCACGCGGGAACAGGCGCTGATGGTGGCGCCACAACCAGGGTTTCCTACCCGGCACGTGGTGAACAAAACTGTGAATCACTGGGTATACCCATATTTTCAGAAAAAAACAACGGAAAAGCATATTGTTGATTAGTTATAAACTGTATCCCCACTATATCTCGATTCTATTCCCCTAACATTCGATATCGTTCCCATATCCTCAATTTTACACTGAACCACTGGATGGAGCTTCTGTCCCCATTTCATAACCAGTGATTCAACGGGCTATCCCTTGGCATAAACCGACAATTTTGATGGTCAAGATGATGCTTAAATCACTTAAATCCGCATTAAATACCAATCAACGGGGTTTTCCCTATAATCTGCTGGTTCAAATCCCATGAGAACAAAAAATAATCGGGTTTAGCACTGCTCCACTAGTCACTAGCCCTATCCTTCACCGCTGTGCCAGGTGTGGGGTGTATCAACCCTCCAGCGCTGCGTCAGCAGGGCCAGACACACGTCCCAGCGGGTCGCGCGGCCAGAGGCCACTATGGCGCTGTCCCAGGCGTCCACGTCGATGCTCCGAAAGCAATGCAAAAGATGGAGGGAACTTTGCCAAAGAGCCTCTTCCTGTGGGCCATGGCGGCCATGGATTGTGGATTGGGATTGAAGATGATTTCGATTTTTTTTTGGGATAAACAAGTCGGATGGATTCGGATGGGATGATTATTGGGATGCGGGATGATTGTTTAATTGGATTTAAGATAATTTATATGACTCCACCAATTATAAAAATGATTATGATGGGCATGGGATTAAGGGTATCAATCAACAATGAGAAACATGGGATGAATGGTGTAGGGATTCCGCTCAATGCTATTCTATCATGGGTGTACATGCTAACTCACCTTGTTTCCCTAGATCTAATTCGCAGTTGCCTTGGATGTTTCAGTGGAAGCAGGTTTGACACGAGACATCCTAGCAGAAACTTGCAGAATTATTAAATGATATGAAATTGATTGTTTGAAAATAGGGTATCCCCAAATCCAATAGGGCAGGCTGGGTATACCCCATTGTTGGACGCACCATTATATAAGCCCTTCTTCCTATTACTAACCCCTTACACATAATAAAAACTGCCCCATATTGTTCGTTTAGGGAAATTTCAGATGGGCAAATATCATATGTTTAATTGATTACCCTAAAACTAGTCAACACCGGGCTGTTTTCTTATTAGGGTCCGTCCTTCAAAATCGAGAAAAATAGTGTTTATTGTTTTTCATTATATAAGGTGTTTGAATTTAATATTGGGGGAAGATCCGAAATCTAGTTTTTGGCAATATGTCAATTAGATTCTAAAAAGGAATTTAACCGATTTTGAAATAGAAAAAGGTGTTAATTTAATATTAGGGGAAGATCCAAAATCCAATTGTTGGCAATATTCTATGTAGAATTTAAAACGGAAATGGTATAATCGATTTTGACATATAAAAGTTTTGTTTTCTTTATTTTATTTTTTTGGTGGAACCTTCAAAATCACCAATTTGGCAATATTTTAATCAAATGTTAAAAAGGATTTTAATTGATTTTGACATAGAACATTTTAGTTGTGTTTATTATATTATATCAGGTTCGTAATTTAATATTATAGGGGAAACTTTGCACCCTATATACTGTACTAGGTTTTTGCTCCAGCTCCAAAATGTAACAAATAGCCAGGAAAAGTGCCCCAGACTGAAAAACTAAATAAAAACAAAATCCCGAAACAAATCTGCATCCATTTATACTTTGGTGAATTTTGGTGCTAAAAATTGCCATTTGCACTGTTCGCCGATTTTTCCATGGTGTTCATTGATTACCCATTTTTTTCATTGAATTTGCCATGGGTTCAATTGTTTTTTCCATGGTTTCGATCGATTTTTCTATGCATAACATGCAACTGGTGAACATGTAGAATATAGGTTGAAGCACAACCGTGTTGGGTCTAAATAGTGACATTGGATGCTATCATAGTGTTGGTTGGTTTAGGGTTTATTTAGGGTTAGGGTTGGTTGTTGGTTTAGGTTTTATCAAGAGCTATTTAGAGTTGGTTTAGGGTTTATTTACAGTAGATAGATTAGATAGATTAGATAGATTAGATAGATTAGACAGTCTGGACAGTTTGGATCGGTAGATAGATAGATAGCTAGATAGCTAGATAGCTAGATAGCTAGATAGATAGATAAATAGATAGATAGATAGATAGATAGATAAAGCATTGAAAAGCCACACAAGCCACACACCCACAAAAGCCACAAAGCCAAGCTGGAAAACAAAAACACACAAAAAAAAAATCAAACAAAAATCACAAAAATCCTCAAACAATAGCCCACCATACTAAATATTGTCAAACAATAAACACTACCCTTAGGTTTAAATATTTTGTGGGGTGAGTTTTAGTATCAGGGAAGGGACTAGACGGGAATTCTTGGCACAAACACTTTAGACCTCATGGCACAACTCCAAGATTCAGACTTCACTTCCTTCAGGGATCCCTACTCTTGACTGCAAAACCCTCGGATTCTTGCAAAATAATCTGTCAGAATCTAAGGCTCTAAGGCCCCAAGCCCCCAAGTAAGTCAGTAGAGTATAGTGACTACCCTCTGGTAATTTAACATGGCTATTGAAAATGGCCATTTATGGTGGATTTACCCATTAAAAATTGTGATTTTCCATAGCTATGTTAAATTACCAGGGGGTATAGTGGTCCATCACCCCAGTTTTGGCCCCAGTTCGGTCCTACCCCACCCGCCTTGCAGCGCCTCAAGGCACGGTGTAGAGAAGCCGTCCCAAGGCCATGCATCTACCATGGCGGCAGCGCAACGGTGTTCCGTTGATCACATGGCGCGATCCACAGCAACGTTGGGAACGTTGGGAACGAAACGAACCTACAGAGCCTGAGAACTGAAAAGGGGCTCCGGATGGCTCCAGCCTTGATGTTGAAGGTAAGGCAAATCCTTTGCTTTACAACGCCGCACTCGGTTTTGATCGTTTCTTCCATCTTACTTGCCTTGTTTTCTTCAGGCGGACCTACCGCGTTTGCACCCAAGCAGTAGCTCAGTCTGTTCTTGGTGGTTTCTTCAAGTTTTTTTGAAGCCCCAAACAGCAGCCATATATAGAGGAGAGATGGGCGGAGATGGGAGAATTATAGAATCATCATACTCCCCATAACATTATCCTGATTTTGTTCAAATTATCAATCTTCAAGCATATTCAAACTCTCTAACAGGCTGATATAGACAGTATTCCCGACTACTAAATTAAGAATGATGCCATAGTTTTCCCTGCTTTCGATCTCCGGAAACATTATGGCTACGTCTGGTACTTTGGGATCTTTCAAATGTGGCAAAATGTTCCTTCCTAAATTTAGGGTTTAGGGCATCCCATTTTCAGACCACCCCTACTCTTGAAAACGTTGCGCCTTGGCGTTGTAGGCTTCTGTGATGGCATCCTCGTCGGCAGATTGAGCAAAACGATGAGCGCTGGAGCGCTTGAAACAAGGGCAGCGCTGTCCTTGCATCTATACTATTACTGTATATATGTATTTAGTACATATGTATATATATATACATAATATCAAAACATATCAAAACACAGTGTTTATCTATCTGATTACAGCTGACCTGTTGGTCTACTGGTTGGCGGCTCGAACTCCATAAAATTGTGAGCTACTGGTCAGCTGGTTAAGCATCCCAATGGAAGAGGATTACAACATATTACAACTACGTAAACAATATAAACATATATATATATATATGTATATATGTATATATATATATGTATATATATATATAAATAAACCAATACTGTAACCAGTAAATATGGCCAAATAGTGCTAAATATCATACCATTTCTGGTTGGTAATCAGCTTTCTCGGCAGTTTCTGTTTGATCACTCAGGGCCCCAACCCCTCCCCCCTCCCAAAAAAAACAATTGGCTGGTTTCAAGCCCCTGAAAAAATGAAACCAGCAACCAGTACCTCTTCTGGTTCAATTCCATCTTTGTGTTTTCTGATCCACCAGTTGTTAATCCAAAATAAGCTGAACAACCAGAAAAAACGCATAGAAAATCTATTTTTTCAAATGATTTTTTTTTTTTCCCGTATTTCAACCTTGATTTCACCGATTGTTTCACCCAACGAGTCAAAAAATCAACCTCTTCCAGGGCCTTCAGCTTGGTCTCCAGCTCCACCCGGCCATCTGGCTCAAAGAACGTCCAGTTTCCAGATATAGATATAGATAGAGAATGATAGAGATTATATCCTGGAAACTATCTATCCAGTTTTCATATTTTAGATTATGTTGGTACAATTACTGTGTATAATTTCCAATATTCCAAATATCGCATATGATGCTATGTGCCAAGCAAGGATCTCCAAGGTATCTTGGATTTTATTGGAACTGAAAACGATATATTAGAACCTCTGAAACTGCGATGACATGACGCTAGTTTTCACGGAGGACGGGCGATGCAAAGTCCCAAAGCCACCAATTGCGTCTCGAGGTCAGCGAATCATCCATGGTGCTGTTATATATGGATCAATACCTATACCATTTTTAGGGGGATGAACATCCATAAATCCCAGCTATTTTACCATGTTCACCAGGGGGATATGGCTATGTCTCCCAACGGGCGCCTGGGTAGGCTCCGGCATCTCTTCGTTTCATGAAACGCTCCACCTGGCGTTCAAAATCTCGAGGGGGATGGCTCAGTCCATTGGAAGTCTCGGCATCTTGGATTTGAAAAAAAAAGGGCATCAGTGAAGAAGACAGATATTCCCTGTAGATGCTGCTACTGTCTCATCAAACATTAGTAAACAAGATAGATAGATAGATAGATAGATAGGTAGGTAGATAGATAGATAGATAGGATAGATAGGATAGATAGATAGATAGGATAGATAGGATAGACAGGATAGATAGGATAGATAGGATAGATAGGATAGATAGATAGATAAATAAATAGATAGATAGATAGATAAATAGATAGATAGATAGGTAGATAGATAGATAGATAGAACGATAGATAGATAGATAGATAGATAAGATAGATAAGATAGATAAGATAGATAAGATAGATAAGATAGATAAGATAGATAAGATAGATAAGATAGATAAGATAGATAAGATATATATATA
>Ga0126342_10018136_pt1 | contig 12091 bp, 9 predicted proteins | sample Cyp1metagenome_FD_92528 | JGI IMG/M metagenome (GOLD analysis project Ga0126342, IMG submission 92528) | Coral microbial communities from Lord Howe Island, Old Settlement Bay, Australia - Cyphastrea 1 metagenome | ecosystem: Host-associated > Invertebrates > Cnidaria > Coral ... | reverse complement strand
CCCTTCCTTCCTTCCTCCTTCCTTCCGTCCAACACATCTCCGTCGAACACTCAGTCTCGCTCCCCCGCGGTGAGTGCAACTAAACGAGAACCCAAGCATCGGAGATGCTTTTGGGAAAAAACACCTTCTACATTGATTCAAAATTTCCAGCTGAATAATAATGTTGATTCATTTTGAGGTTTCGTGCCCTCTACTTCCTTGGTTGGCAGCTTAATTGATGCTCGCGTGCTTGTTTTTCGTGTTTCTATCTATCTTGTCTACCTAATCCAATCGAATCCACGCCAATCTAATCTGATCCAATCTAGATCATTCTATAATATCATTCAATATCTATCTATCAATATCTATCTAGTTCTCATGATTTCTGCATATTTCCAGTTGAAAATCAACTTCCCAACGAGCCACCGCCCCGGTGGCCCCGCTGTTCGCCACGCTCCGCGGGGCGCCCGCCCAGGCGTTGCCGTCGCCGGTCTCCCAGCCGCTGCCGTGGTGCGGCGACGGCGACGGCGAGCGGCTGCGGTCCTTCGAGGCGCAACGCCAGGGCCTGGCAGTTTGCTGTAAATAGATGAAATATATATATATATATATATTATAATATATATATATGAAATATATATATATGTGAAATATATATATATATATATATATGTGTGTGTGTGATTATATGTATATATATATGAAAGATATAACTAACTGATATCGTTTTTTTCGACCTAGATGTATTTGGAGCCACCGAATGCCACCAGTGCTGCATCGTGTTCTTTGATAACCAGCGGTCTTCCACATCTATGTTGGTTAGCTGGAGGGTGAACACATGTACTGTCGTCATCTAATGGATTCGACAAATGATTGCATTTCATTTTTGATTGTCAAAAGGGCCTTGATGGTTGGACAATCAAGATAATCAAGAATGGGATATGAAACCACGATTGCAATATCTTGCAATATCTTGGGTAACTTGAAACTTCGCTGACAAACCAAACACGAAGCGCATCTACTGTGAATTTATGTGAATTTATGGGCTGATGGCGTCCACCCATGTTGCTTCAGGAGATTCCAGATACCAACACTCTGAGATCCCATCCCCCAACCCCTTCATATCTGGATGATGGTGGATGTCAGAACAAACAAACCTATACAATATAGCTAATGTATATATAGTCCTAAAGCATGTTTCTTGCTGGGGGAGGTGATTTTCATTGATGAACGCAGAACTTTGGCTTTTCCCCACGAGTCAAAGAAGTTGAAAACTTGAAAAATGGTGGTTGAATCATGTTGAATCGTGGTGTCCCAAAGCCCATCACCTCCCTGTGTTCCACGCCAAGAGGCCAAACACGAACTTCCAGCGCTCGGACCAACGCTTCCAAACGAGTCACATCCTGATGAGCTGGTTGTGAGGCTCCAAGGCACAATCGTGACATCCGCTGAGTGACAAGGTAGTCACTGGGTAGTTCGAGGCCCTGAATCTGGAAGTTCCAGCGATTCCAGTGTTCCGTGATTTTTCAGTTTGTTGTTCCCTTCTTTATCATCGGGCTAAATCGGGCTGCAGTAGCGCAAAGTCAAGAACACATTGCACAGAACTTCACGCCACACTCCCATCGAATTGTCTCCAACTATCCAACCTCAACAGACATGCTGTCAGCATTCATCAGCGTCCATCAACAGCTCTTGTTGCCAAGGGTCCATAACGCGAGAACTCTCAGACTTCACATATCCTTGGTGCACCATACCCTCCAACCATCTCCAACCTTTGACTTTGGAACCTGGTTCCTGGGCGGCCCAGGCTGGGCGGCCCTGAGTTGCTAGCTGCAACTTCAAGCCATAAAAATCCACCACGAATCACCGCGACATCTCCCAGCTTTGAGGATAGTCCTATTCGTAGGGGCTGGTCTCACAGCTCTCACGGCCAACATATCGGGCTGAATTGCAATAATCACTTCCCCCGTTCACATTAAACACCCCCTGAATTTTGGCACCCAAAGATGTGTGTTTTATCCCCTGCATCCACCATGGTTTCTGGGGTGTTGAATGTGAATGGGAGATGGAACCTTCATAAACATGATGTAACAAATACATCACATCTAACAATACTAATAACATGTGCAGTAGTAGTATATGATGATTTCCACCCTTGTTACCTTTTGAGTCACTATCTCTACGAGTTCTTACTTTTATTACTACCTGTTATTACCGGAATAAAGTTCCCAACAAGTAGTCATAAAGTTTGTCACTACTAGTGATTATAGTGGTAATATAAAGGTAGTTCATGTAGCTCTACCACTTGCAAAAAAACTCGTGATATCTCTCCATCGCCATCTCCAGGAGCCAAGAGCGGAGCCAGGCGAGCCAAGCTGAATTATGACACGTAACTATCATAAAGAACTATCATAACTGTCATAAAGAACACCAAGAACATAAAAAGCATAAAGAACTATATATCTGGGCAAATTATAATAATTCACTAATCTGAATTTAGGCCATTTGGGGATGATTCCCCCTACTAACCATGATTTCCAGTGAGGTCGTAGTGAGGTCGTTATTTACCGCCAAGCTGCCTTGGAATTCCACCACCAGCTCGTCCAAGGCCTGTCCTAAAATTTACGGATCAATGGATCATCTCAGGCAAGGCTGGAAATTAGAAAATCTCTGGGGAAAATGATATATCATGATAGATAGATAGATATATATATATATATGTATATGTATGTATATAAGATTAAATCATAAGTACATAAATGTATATATATATACATAAGATTAAATCATAAGTACATATATATATATATATGTACATGTGTGTGTATCATGCAATTGATCTACTTATATCTAACTACTTCTATAATCTTCTATATTTGTTTATCAATAAGGAAATATTTGGAGATATCTAGATCGAGAGATCTAGAAATATCTACGGTAACTGTATTTAAATAATATACGGATTTTTGAATATACGAACTGGTATTTTAGACTACCTCCGGGAAGGTTTTCCTTGGCCTGCCCGGCCATTCAAACATACAGAATCCATCAGAATCCAATTTGTTTACAGATACATTTAAATATACGGATGGAACTGGTGTTTCATACTACCCTCCGCGGCCTCGCGGTCTCGCCCGCCACAAATGCCGTTACCGTAGAAATAATATGGAAATTCCAATGCAGATTTTGCAATGCATTGACCCGCATCCATGTCTGCACCATGATTGAAAAATGGGATGTCAAATTTTGAGAATCTATGAGGGGATGTCGACTCGGGTGTGCATCCTTCTTCACTGTTCACATCCATGTTGATTCGTTTTTACATCCAAATACATCCAATAAACTAACATAGCTATGGCATTTGCAAATGGATGAGCATGGTCCATTTACAGATGATTTACCATTTCAAAAGGGTGATTTTACATAGCTATGTAGCAAATTAACGGAGAGCATCATGCTTTATTTCCAATCTGCCTAGTTCCAGCATGCCGCATGCCACATTTTTTAAATCATTCCTGTTGGTACCAACATGGTTTCTTGCTGAGACTACCTAGTGACTAGTGGATGTGGTGTTTCTGCTTCGTGGTTTTAACATCTTTTAACCGCCCTGGGAATTGTAAGGGACCATTATACGCCCCATCTGTTCGGGTGGAACTCCTCCAGCCACCATCCACTGCAAGTTGGCCCCAAATGCATCCGCTGACTCCACCAAGCATCGCACGGATTCGAACTGTGCCTGGCTCACGAGTTCCACGTCACTGGATCGCTTCTCTGCTACACGCTGGCAATTCTCCACGTTTTCCTGGCGTTCACGCTCCTCCTGCGCAGCCATGGGCTGAGAATGGGGAAAGTTCATGAAAGTTCTAATGTCATTGAAAGGTGAAGCTGGTTTAGGATTGACTTGATTGATCTTGATTGACCCAGCATGACCCAGCCAAGTTTGAAGCCAAAAGAAGGTGAATGATGCTGACAAGCTCTAATCCTCACTGACCCATGGAATCGCCAGCACTAGCTCCAGCAAAGTGTGTTTTTCCGGCACCGGCCTGGCATAGTTTGGAATACCGAGTTAGCCAAACCAATCCCTGTGATGTTCCAAACCACCCATCTGTGAACAGCTGCAGGTCCTTCTCCAGTCTTTGGGCAAGCTCTAACCTTTCCCCTCTCTCGTGTTGAAAGTCTGCTTCCAATCTCTTCAGTCCTCAAGTGAAACTGGAAAAATGGGATCCTGACTGGAGGACGGGCACCTCTATGAACAGTCCAAGATTGATATGGATACCCTCTGCTTATTCATTCAATATAGCTATGGCATATGGAAAATGATCCGTTTATTTAGATGATGTACCTATTAAAATGGTATGTTGTTTTAAAATGGTGATGTTCCATAGCTATGTTAAACAACCAAAGGGTAATTCATTATAATTCAAGAATCCTGTGGGCATCATGTGTATATTCTCTTGTCCTTCCTGCCTTGAATGTAAAAAAAAACATGTAAAAAAAAATGACACACAGGTGCCTCCAAATGCCACATGTCCTGGCAGAAGCACCAACTGCCATGAAAAACATACAATCCCATCATCCCATCAACAAAATCCGCCAGATTGTCCTCCCAGAATTGGCTTAAGATACAAATTGTGGGAAAACCGAATCTTTGATGGACTTTTGTACCAAGGGTTCCTGCAACTTTTCCTTAAACCAATCTAATGAAACATATTTGGGCACTCCAAAATCCTCGAGCTTCATGGTGAAATCAGCGAAATCCCAAAATGTGCTGCTTTTTTGAAGTTTTTGCTGGCTGAATTTACTCTTTAAAAAATGTTCCATGCCAGTCCACATTTTCTCACCCCAAACCGGGTGTTTACCGAGTCACGCTCGCCCTCATCGTTGCGAATGGCTGAGAGCACCTGCTTCGCTTCCGCCTGCGGGATCCTTGACGAAGCCGCGCAAAAGTAGCGGCGAAGTGGTGCAGTGGATGTTTGCTCAAAGAAACGGCCAATAATCAAAGGTAGGAATGATATGGAATGATGATCATGATGATTATCTAGAGAGATAAATGCACAGTGATAACTACTAGTAGCGGTTGAAGAAAAATGATGATAAGGCTAATAATGATCAGAATAATGCTGATGACAATAGCTATAATGGCGATGAAATACATGCATTACATTACATGACACTACATTAGGTTACATTACTTTACATTACATTACACTACTGTACTGTACAGTACAGTAGGGTCCAGTCCAGTACATTACATTACATACATGTAATATGTATATATAGAGAGAGAGAAAGAGAGATGGATAGATATTGAGAATACACGTGGAATAGTATTGGAACTGTTGGAAGCCTTTTTGTTTCCCCAAGGTATCAACCTCCTACGTGCCCTCCATCCTGACAGAACTTTGGGGACTGTCATGGACTTTCCATTGCCATCATTTCCAGTAACCAGCAAATCTTTCAATGGATTGGTTTAAGGTAGTCTTTTTTAAAGGAACCATGCGCCTTTTTCTTTTCCAAATCCATGGTGCTCCTTCCAAATTTACGGCAACCGTGGACACCCACCATCCACCATAGATGAGGGCGAGTAGCGGCTCTAGCCGTTCGATTTCCGCCACCAAGCGCTGCTTCAATTCCTGACCGGAGTCGTTGGGACTGGGATTCCAGAATGCTGATAGTGAATACCCCAAAAATATCCAAAAATAATGCTTAAAAGTTGCAAAACACAGTGGTTTCCTGCATCTGTAATGTTGGCCCATGCCCCACGTTGTTCTAGAGATTTCGGAGTCAATGGGAAATTCAGGATCCTTATATATATATATATAGATAGTTGCATTTATTTTTACAGTATTTATTTATTTATCTGTTTATTTGTTTGTTTATTCATTTTTTGGTTTACTTACTTGTTATTCATTTATTTGTTTATTTATTTATTTATTCATTTATTTATTTATATGTATGTATGTATGTATATATATATGTGTGTGTATATATCATATCTGTGTGTGTGGGTTTGGACCAAACATCCACAGGCTGCGGGTCACCTTGGTAGCCACTTGTGGATGTTCATCCCCCAGGGCCCATGTTTTAACGTAGCTATGGCACATCACCATGTTTAATAGGTAAATCATCATAAACCATCTATAAACACTTATAAAATGTTCAATTGCCCATTGTTGTTGGAAAATGTGCAGAGGGTACAGAATGTTGCTTGGTATTAGGAACGTCCCATGCTGGATTTCGACCATCTCCACCAAGTATTCCCATCCCACATGACATGGAATTCCCCCACATGGGCCCCCCAAATGACTAGAGCGACTAGCAAATCAGCAGGCTTGGGGTGCCTTTCATATATTCGAGGGATGGGATCAGTCTAAACATGGTCTTCTTTATCCAAATTTTGTTAATTAATCCCATTTGCATCCCATTATATCCCATTGGCTCCCATTATATCACATTCTATCACATTATAATATCATGTGGGATTGCAAATCATATGGGATATGATATATTGGGATAAATATCATTATCATATATTATAATATCCCATGGATTATCCCCATCATATGGGATAACAATCCCATTACCCTCTGGTAAACTGAAATAGCTATGGAAAATCACCATGTTCAATGGGTAAATCATGGTAAATCCACTATAAATGGATATTTTCAATAGCTATGTTAAATTACCAGAGGGTATCATATCCTAAAATCCCCAATGGTTGGCCGTATCCCCCATGGCCACCAAGTGCTCTAGCGGCCAGGCTTCGTCGTGGCGCGATCCAAGTTCTGCTGTGGCCTCTCGTGCATTGTGATCAATCTGCGCCGCGCGCGCCTGGCCATGGGTGAGGCGAAAGATGTTCCCCTATGCTTGGATGTTCCATCGAGTTTTTCCCATAGTTTTACCTAATTTTTTAAAAAAAAAACATCTAGAAAAACTATAGTTACTATCTATATCATTGGAGTTTTCATGTGTTTTTCATGTGTTTTTCATGTTGTAATTACCCCATTCACCAGGGAAATTGGAACCCAGGCCTGGCAACCATTCAAAGCCTCCTCCAGTTTGGAGGTGATCTCTTTCAGCCCTGCAAAGTCGCCCTGCGTCAACGATGTGTCAATGATTGTCAACGTGTATAATGTGCATATGACTGTATATGTACATATATGATCATATACGCATGTCTTTATATGTGCATATATGATTCATATATATATATGTAATGTAAATGGTAAATGGTAAATGTAAAAGTAAAAGTAAAAGTAAAAGTAAGGTAATGTTCTGTTCTGTTCTGTTCTGTATGTATGTATTATGTATGAATGTATGTATGTGTATCCGCGTGTTTGCCTGATTTGGCCTCGGTTTTGATCTCAAAAATGTTGAGGTTCTAAAAACTTTCTTATGGCGTGCTCTATCAAGCCCAGCATTTTTCCCAATGCTCTTGCCACTGGATCAACTCGCCAAACCTTGATGTTCTGGATGTCGGGGCAGGTGTCTTTCCTCCAGAGTTCCCACCCATCATCCGTATGTTCATGCGTTTTCAACTCGGGCTTTGCCCACATTTCTTGATACACCCCAAAACCCCCCAGAATTGATCCATGTGTTCTAGGAAATCGAAGGGTGAGCCCGCAGGTTCACAAAGAACAACCTGCAAACAATAGGTGGAACCCACTCAGAAAATGGTTGAAGCATCCTGCGCCTTTCTCGATTACAGCACCTCTCCATGTTTCCAATTTTTGTGCCTAATCTTAACTTAAGGGCCTAAGCTATGCTCCTATCATTTTCAGAATCAAAACTTAAAATTACGCAGCTAATCCCAAAAACATGTGGCTACGAGTCAAACCCACCACCCTAGGTACCCTAGGTCATAGCTGGCTTATGAAGGTTTATTCCCCCCAAAATGTGGTGACTTCATGGGTTTTGACCCAAAAAAAATGCCAATTTTCCCACAAATCGGATGCTCCTGAGCTCTAACACTTCCCCGCTTTGCTTCTCCGTCTGCAGTTCCACCGCCTTAAGCTGCTCGCGCAGCTCTACCAGCTCCTGACTGCTTTAACCGATAAACATTTGGAAAGTGAATGGGATATTACTGGGAGATATAAAATCAACAATTAACAATATGAATCTTTGGGTGTGTCTGAAAATTGTAGATTAGCCGGCAACAATGCCATATTTTAGTTGGGAAGATGGTGAATCAGCATCGAATTCAAACCCCTATTTGAAAAGGAATGTGTTGTTGAGTCTCTTTTTGTATGTATGTATGTATATATATATATATATGTGCGTATATATATATATATATATATATTATAGGTATTATTTATCCCCCTGGACCTGAGGGGGAGGGCGGTGGAGGGGTAGGATTCCTTTTAGTTGTCCCAACCATGCATTTCGGCCACTGCTTTTCATCTGAAACTTGAATCCAAAGCCACGCCAAACCTGTGCCTGCAGAAGCCTATCACTAGAGTGTGGTGAGTCCCGGCTACTTTTCAATAATGTCCTCTCTTCTCCCCTCCATTCCCCTCCAAACCTTCCCAAACAGCACAACTGACGGCCTGGCTTAAAACCAGTGGTTTTAAGGGAGGCGCTGCCCGGAGGTTTGGGAAGGAGAGGCTCAGAGGAGTGGAAGGAGAGGACAAGAGGAAAGGAAAAGGGAGAGATAGTTGAAAATCAGTGAAAATCAACAGGTTGGACCAACCTACCCCCCCAAAAAAAAAAGAAATCCATAAAGCAATTGCAAAATGAGGGCTAGGGTGATCCTGACGCGACCCCACGCCTTGCTGGTGCGTTCGCTGAAGATCAGCCGCTCATAGTCCGACCACTTCAAGGCGCTTTCCATGTTCCCCAGGCGACCTGGGATTGACATGTGCTCACATGGGATTGTCCAACAATTCAGCATAACTTTGTATAACTCCCGAAATGGCAGTTTAAAATTTTCATAAACGAGAATTGGAAGAAATGATAGTGGGCCACAGGGTCTTGGGATACTCTATTTCCAAACGAACCAGCATGATGTAGACCCCACCCAAAGAGTTCGGCCTGTTGGGTTCATCGTTCTAGTCACGAGCCTGTCCCCTCCTGTAGCCCCGGGTGTGCGAGACGAAAGATGTCAAGAGGGGGATGTTGGGGACTGTAGGCAAAATCACTTCAACCTCAAACCATTTCAAGCCTCCATTTCTGCCATTCCTACCAGTACATGATAATCATGATACATATACAAATCTCCGTGAAATCGCTTCGAAAAGTGATCACTTCAATGCAGCTTGGCCACTATTGAAGGACTCCTTGAAGGCGGACATCACGACCTCATCCTGTTTCACTGCAAAGGCTTCCAAGGACTCAACCTCAGCTGGGAGGCCGTGATTTGATCATATCGTGACATCGTGACATCGTGACAGTCGAAGCACATCGTTCGTGCTCAAAACGCGCCAAATCCGTAATATGTGTTACTTAATGATTGATATCATTGAAATGAGGTAAACTTGGTAAACCCACTCAAAAAAGTCTTCCCAATTTGCTTTATTTTGGGATATGGCTGAGATGGCCCTATGCTTTGGATTCCTCCAAACAACTGCTAATCCTCTCCACGGCACCGATGCTGCGAGCTGCTCCTTGAGCTCGGCTGAAAGCGTCTCCAGGCTCTTCTGGCTCTCACTGTTGCGCTCCGCCATGTCCCCTTGGTCGAACTGCCGTGGAGTGTCACCCTGAAAGATTCGCTAGATGAAACCACCAGGCAAACGAAAGCTGGTGAAATCATCAAAGACATGAACTCTGTTGGTTCTAACATGTTTTAAACAGCAGACCTTGTGGTTAGTTTGGATATTTGAATTGGGGTTTAAGTGGCTAAATTGGTTAAGTCATCACATGTGGCTTTTGACCAGCAGAAATTGATGGATGCGCAGGACCCAGGAATCTCAGGTGGTTGATGACCCACCTAGATAACTGGGACGCACCCGGTTCAGTTCGAAGTAAGAAACCTTTCCGAACCCGAAAGCTTGAAGTGGAAATTCCTAACCCCAAACAACTCACCCTGTGATATGGAAGACGTCTCACTGAGGTTGTTACAAATATCCTTATATATCCTGATATATCCTGATATATTCATAGGGTGCTGGTCAGACCCTCATCTTAAGGGCCTCTGCGCACAGAAACCAAAATCATGCATTGTCAAACCTGTGGATTGCTCACTCCATCTGAATGCACAAAACGCTGTAAATACCTACAAAATCAGGGTGTGACCCCTCTCCTCTTGACCACTCTTAATTGCTCTTTCCTACCTTAAAGAGTGGCTGAGGAAAAACAAGAGCTGGTTAGAGGCAGTTTGTGCTCGAAACAGCTCTTATTTGCTCTTAGCCACTCCTTAAGGTAGCAAAGAGCAATTAAGACTGGTTAAGAGGAGAGGGGTCACACCCTGATTTTGTCGGTATTTACAGTGTTTCGTGCGTTCAAATGGACTGAGCAATCCACAGGTTTGACAATGCATGATTTTGGTTTCTGTGCGCAGAGGCCCTTAAGATGAGAGGGGTCACACCCAACAGGGTCTGACCAGCACCCTATGATATATTGAGATATATTTATTATTCCACTCTGCTCGAGTCCCGATCTGGACGCCTGCTTGCAGGCACGTCTCAAAAGCTGCTGTAGCGAGACATGCTACCCCACGGTTTTCACTTCATGTCCATTGACATGGCTACTCACCCATGGGAACAAAATTAAACTCTAAAAATCGCCCATGTTCTTCCAGTAATCGCTAGTCATTTCCGTGCCCTTTGCGCCCACCAAATATGGGTCAAATCCCGTGGCCAATGCCTCTAATGCCTGCTGCAAGAGTTCCGGATCCTTCTCATGTCCCTCTCCAGCCAGACCCTGGGCATAACGTAAATGAGCTTCAGCGATCACTTTGCACATCAAGGGAGGGTAAGCCTTCGCCTTGGCCGTACGCCAACCCTTTTGGTTGCTCTCCCTTCCACCAAGCCACTCTGTGGGCTTCCAACCTGGCTGGTAGTGCTTGAAGAGCTCCATGGCAAAATTTTCCAACCTTCCAACGAGCAATGATGTTGGCTTTGTGAATGGCTGGCCTAGCGGGCCCTGGATGAAATCAATCCTTTTGACATCAGCTGCTAGCATGAGCTGACGAATCATGGCTGAATCCCAAATCGTCCAGCGTCCTTCACGGCCTTCCACACCTTTGGGGTGCTCCAACGAAAAGGAAGCACCAAAACAGTAAGCCAAAACAATCAAAGACAACGCTTTCATCATGAGCAATGTTCCAACGAAGCACTGCATAACTTCTTGTAACGTAAGGTCATCCTTGCCCCATGGAAAGTTTGTGTCACGCAGTGGTCTCGGTGCTGGGCCATCGCTCACCTCCAACCATCGTGCCAATGTATATGTCTCGCACGGGGGTGCAGCATGCACCCCCGTGACTTTGCGTGCCATGATAAGGCGACGCCACAAAACATCATCCAGGATGTTGCCAAACCTCTGATCGATGGCAAGATCCACACTGATCGGCTGAATGTTGCCCTGCCACTCCAACCAGCTGGCAATGTCTGAATGTCGGCGATGACCGGAAAAGAGGATCAACACATATTTTTGGCCTGTCGCCATCGGCCTTGGAATCCAATCGAAGGATGGTTGCCATTGTTGCACCTTTTCCAAAAGATCAGCTTCCAAATCTGCTGCTGCCCTGTTGATGCTGCAAACATTCATGTCTCCAACTTTGCGAGATGTCTTGCTCCGACCTCCCTGCCCGGGTGGAAGCAGGCCAAATGCTGACCACTGCCTCAATTCTTCCCTTGATGGCTTGCCAGTCTCATGTGCATCAACATCCCGTTTCTATAAAGTCGAGATCATTTCATGCTCTTCACACGGCCTCCACAAGGAATCAACCTTTGCATCCAAAAGCCCCGTCTGGTGCATTGCAACTCCCTGTTTTCTGTCCAGTTCATCCAAACGATTAGCCTCTGCCACTTCCATAGGAAAAAACCTCCTGCATTGTCCAATCCAGCAATCAGTGGTTCCCATGTGAAGGTGACGCAAAAGTCTGGGCCTTGTGTGGAAAAACCGCTTGCAAATGCGACAACAAGCATCCGTGGCAAAACGCCTCATAGCCATCCTG
>Ga0126342_10018135_pt1 | contig 12092 bp, 17 predicted proteins | sample Cyp1metagenome_FD_92528 | JGI IMG/M metagenome (GOLD analysis project Ga0126342, IMG submission 92528) | Coral microbial communities from Lord Howe Island, Old Settlement Bay, Australia - Cyphastrea 1 metagenome | ecosystem: Host-associated > Invertebrates > Cnidaria > Coral ... | reverse complement strand
CGCTCACTCCCACACTCGCTCACTCACACACTCACTCACTCACTCACTCGCTCGCTCGCTCGCTCGCTCCCTCGCTCACTCGCTCACTCACTCACTCACTCACTCACTCACTCACTCACTCACTCCGCCTCGTTTGCGTGGCAGGCGTGGGACAATGTGCACTGCCAAGGGGTCGGATGTACGCCCTGGCGTCCTTTGGTCTCCGCCTTTTTTGCGTGGCAGGCGTGGAACAATGTGCACCGCCAAGGGGTCGGATCTCCGCCTCGTTTGCATGGCAGGCGTGGGACAATGTGCACCGCCAAGGGGTCGGACACTCACTCACTTGCTCAGAATTATCTTATCGAATTACTGATGTGGAATGCATCGTACGTGCAAAAAACAGTCCAGTAAACCTGACAGGAACGATTTGATGATTAGAAGTGAGAAACTGTGCGAAGGTAATCTTTCTACGTCCTGGCTCGAAGGATATTCGGGTTCTGATGCAGCTCAAACATTCAAAAATGACCAATTCAGTTCCAGATTGCGACAACAGTGCAGCGAAAATTCCAAATGACGACGTGGAGGTTCTTGGGTTGAGCCTCTTCCCGTTACGGACAAAGACTGAGCAGGTACGTGCATTGAGCGTCCCCAATCCATATCACTGTGCAACAGATGAGTCTTCGTTGGATGGAGACATCTGAAGCACACTCCATCCCCCTGCTGTTGTTGGACATGCAATTGAAAATCGAAACACGAAGTCAACAAAGGAAAACCATGGAAGCAAATCATCAAGAAAATTAGAAGTTTTGCATCTTTTCAGATGGTTCACACACACATGCCTTGCTGCCGCGAGGCTGTTTTTTGCAACTGCTGAGCGGTTAGTGAAGCTCTTATCTGGGCCCTGAAACAGGATGTAGCGGTTGACGCAAAATCAAAATACAGGGAAGAAATCTGCAGTTGAATTATCCAAATGGCTCAGAACGCCTTGATGTCCAGGCTTAATCGCTGATGTCAGAAAGCGCCTCCATTTGTTGGGCTTGATGTGACAAGGTGGGAGTAGTTTCTGCCAGATGACTGGCAAGGTGAGCCAAATCTGCTGCCGAGAAGATCTGGACCGGGCGCGTGCTAAGGTCATTGTCTGGGTTCTCGAGTCGTTCGAGAATCGCCATGTTGGCCTCTCTGTCATTGTTGAGAACGTTCCAAAGAATGTTGGCCAGTTGGTGGATCTGAGTCGGTGTCGAAGGAACGCCGACATTGGCGGCGATGGAATCCGTGTCATCCATTCCTGATCCTGGCAAGGACTCTTGGCTTTCTTCCACTTGGTTCACGCTGTCGACCTCATGCTGGTAGTGATGCCAGTTCCCGTCGTAAATCTCTTCAGGGATATTGAAGTGGCGACGCCAATAGTTGGCGAGTTGGGTAGCTTGCTCCCAAGAGTCTATCCATCCGTTTCGATCAGCACGGATGTGACCAATGATCCCATTGAAGAAGAATTCCGGTTGACGGTTCCGGTATACCCCGTACCGGTCCACTTCTGTCACCATGAGGCGACGGGTCTCTGGCTGAGATGGATCAGTCTGAGGGGAGCAGACCTCAGTGAAGATATGAGCATGGAGCTGTCGACGTCGTTGTTCAATCTCCCTTTGGAGTGGGTAAGTTTCGGCTTGCCCAGGAGGGATTGGGTGTTGTTGATCTCAGTCGAAGTAGGAAGGGGTACTGGCGGAGCCCCAGTCAAGTACCCGTAGGGAGATGGCTGTTCATGGCAGTGGGCTGCTGAAGAGGAAGGCCAGGTAGTGGACTCTGTGAACTCGGTGACACTACGAGGATGATGGCTCGAATCCGAAGGTAAAGCAGCACTACTAGGATATCCATGGGAACGAGAATGACGACGCGGCATGCTCATTGATGATGAGGGAGAGGTGAAACCGGCGAGTACTGAATCACGTTTGGTCATGATACAGCTGGAGCCAAAGCTAGAGGTGGAAGTTTCAGGTGAAGAACGAAACCAGGCAAGAGGGGAAGAGAAGAGAAAGAAAAAGAAACAGAAAAGGAAAAGAAAGAGGAGACACCCAAGGCAGCAAGCGACTTTTGTCCCTGTTATGGAAGCATGTTGCGGTCGGGAAGGGCCTCATGGCAGCTTACACGCATGATGTATGGTTGATAGTGAGACGTAAAATATTAAATAACGGATGATCTCAGGAAACAAGCCGCATTCTTGCCCTGCAGTCCAGTGAGGACGATGTTCATGAAGAAGTTCAACCAGTCGGTCCTCATTATGGAGGGCGAAGGTATCTCCAGTTTCATCTTGCCAACGGATGTCCATTGAAGAAGGACGAAGGTAGCAGTCCCATGTATACCAGATGTGTTGGCTGATGGTGTACAGAAGATTGTACACCGTGAAGGTGTCAAGTCGTTGGGTACTAAGCAGGACATTGTAGGTGAACAATGCCCTTTCTTCAGTGCGGCTAAGAGCCGGTAGCACGTCACATGTTGTGGATTCCATGATGTCATCATGGACCTTGATCATGTGAGATCTGACACCTTCGAGGTCAACGATCACGAGCACGTTGCGAAGACGAGGAGGAGGAGGTGCATCCTGCCATGGATCTCGATATGGATTTCGGTGTTGGGAAGGTCGATGTCGCCACATGGAATTATCCCGGGAGCGGGAACGTTCAGGGACAACACGAGTGTGAACGGACGAGTGAGCCATAGTGCCTGAAGCAGTGAGACAACAGAAAGTGTGCAAGAAGGCAAAAGGAAAAGAAGAGAAGGGAAGAGGCAAGAGGGAGACCAAGCAAGAAGAGAAAAGAAGACAGAGACCGCAAGGGCAGGGGGAAGGAAGAAAGAGAGGAAGGGAGAGAGAAAGAAAGAAAGAAAGAAAGAAAGAAAAAGACTGTGACACCCGAAGCAGCGGCAGCATATTTTTCGGCGGGAGATCGAGTCGGGTTAGTCCTCAGCCTCAGGTTCATGGAGTGGATGAACACGGCCATGTTGGTCCGTTTGTTTCAGGATGCCCCAGCGAAGCTTACATACCTGGGGATCACGATGTAGTCTGGCTCCGATCGTCTTCCACGAAGGGCGGGACTTTGTGTCCTGTTTCATGCTGATCAGCTCTTGATCATCCGCTTTGGTCCATGGGCGGAATGGTGGGTCACGAGGGGAGTCCGCTGGATTGGATGGCATGATACGTAAGGTTGGAGATGGTGGTGCTTTTGGATTTGGTGTCAACGTAAGTGTGGAGGTGCCAGGTGGAGTGGTAGAGGTGGAAGTGGTGGTGGTGGGAAGAGCAGCTCCGCCTCGATAGCTGGCATCATGGTCCGAGTGATCATGAGCGGAAGCAGCCGCTGATGCAGCATCACAATCAGAGTCATCGGAGTTGAGGCCTCCAGAAGGTGCTTCTGATGTGATGGGAAGTGAGCCAGGACGGCCACATCTCTCTGCCATTGGGACTCGGGTGTCGATAGCCTTGTCCGATTTTTGTTTCTTCTTTGGCTGCGGGTCTTCGGTGGATGAGGCCCGTTGTTTCGACCGAGCCGGAACTGGGATGGTAGGTCGAGCAGTGACTCGAGGAGGTTCAGTGCTCGCCGCAATGCCAGGAGTCGGATTCATGACATGATTCAGGCATGGAAACTGGATTGCGAACTTCCACCCGTGGAGTGGAGGTAGGGCCGTCGTCCCGGTGATGTGGAGGATGTGGAGTAGTGGGACGCAGGTTGGGTTCAGGATTTACCACCAGGTGGGTCGGAAAACCTCCATGTGACACCATTGTTGATTCCATCGAGGCCGGAGGTAAAGGGACGAAAGTGTGGAGGCCTCTGGATGCTGGACGTTCAAGACGGAAATGTGACGATGGCATGGAGTCATCCCATTCAATGGATGGTTCGAAGAAAGGAAGAAGACCAGCCAAGTGGTTCAAATGCATAATGGCCCGAGCCAGGTGGTGATGAAATGCACGACCCTGAGCGTGGTCCATGATGATGAAACCAAAAGCAAAAGCGAAAAAGCCGGAGAGGGGCGAGATTTGAGCCAAGAAGCTGTCCGAAGAAACCGGAGAAAGCATGAGAGAAACAGACAGAACAAAGGCAAAGACAAAACCGACAACCACACAAGAAAGGAAAGAGAAGGGAAGACGCGCAAAGAAGAAGCCCAACAAGGCAAGCAGGCAGCGAATGTTTGACAAGGCGGCTGACTGTTCTGATGCTGAATCAAAAGTTGGCCTGAGATTGATTGGAGTTCCTCTTTGGGAAAACCAGCACGTGCGTACAAATGAATTAATTGGACAAGACCTTGTTGGACACGAAATTCAGGGAAAGCACCCTTGATGACGATGTGACATCGTGAGCGAAAGCCACTGAGAAGGACTTTTGCAGGTGAAGCGGAGTATGGCGACAGGACTTGAGAGACGTTGGTCGGTCCCTGATAGATCAGCTCGAGTGGTTTGGTTTCAAGCATGAAGCCAAGGAACTCTTGATCTGGTTCAGTTTCAAGGATGATGGGTTTTCCATAAAAACCATCATCGAGGAGGACTTCATATGGGGAAAATTCGGTGAGGCGTTTGTCTCCAAAGACGAGACGGTTGTCGACATAGCGGATGTGGCGGATGAACAGGTGATGGTTGGAAAGAAGTTGGTGGAAGGTAATGGACCAGATCTGTTCACTGATGGAAACCACCATCAGACATAAGGCAGGGGAAGAGGGCTTCCCATTGGACTGCCTCTGCATTGACGAATGCACTTTTGGCCAAGAGCGAACGTCTGCATGTTGAGTGCTGATTTGATGAGGTTCGGAACGTCTTTTATGACGATTTTCCGGGTGACATTGAGACGACGAAAGGTGCGCCCTTTGATGATGTCGCCTGGGTTGTTGGATTTTCCCGGATAGACGGAGAAAGCTTCGTCATCTGAGACGTTCATGTTGGGCCGTAAAAAGTCCAGAAGCATGAACCAGGAACGGACAAACCTGTCTTGATCTATGCTGGTGAAGAAGCCCGCTAAGTCCTGATTGACCAAGATTAAATCGGCATCGACAGGCGCTGATTTCAAGATGGAGAGAAGTGTGTAGACATCCCCCGTGGCAAAGTGGTTTGGACAACTGGAATGAGTTGGAAGATCAGTCGGGCAAGAATGTTGAGCATGGGTCGAAAAGGTGACTCCACAAAGGATATGATGGGTCTGCCGCTGCGAAATTCTTTCTTGCGTTTTGCCAAAATGTAGCCTGCTGGAAGTTGGCGGCCAGAGCCCACTGCCCACGGGTATGCCCTACCGTGTTGCTGTTGGAGAGAAGCGACGAGGGAGTTTACAATGGAGGATGGTTCGGCTGTGAGTGGTTCGAAAATTGAGGGATCTTGGAAGGTCTGTTCGATGGACTGGTAGTACAAACATGGACAGTAGATCCGCAGGGAAGATGAGTGTTTGTCTTCGCAGTGGAAAATGGCACCCTCGAAAGTGGATTGGAGTTGAGTGATGGAGGACTTGGTGATGTGATTGGTAATGTGTTGAGTGTGTTCCGACCAGAGATGATGGCAAAGGTCCGAGATGCTGGACGCTGGCATGGAAGGTAGGCCATTTCGTTTGGTCCATGTCTGAAGGCCCGATCGCAACTGGTTGAGGTATTCCTTTTTGGACGGGAAGACTTCGTTGGAGAGAGAGACTTCTGCGATCACGGCAAGTGCCGGTGGGAGCAGAGAATGGAGGAGAGATCCGGATAGGACCCAATGGTCGTCGGTAGGGTTCAGAGCTGCAGATTTGTAGGATGCCCAGGACTTGCAGCAGCAAATCGCTGGATTTGACGTAGACCAGTCAGCGATGGCCTGTTTGTGATTGCAAAGTTGATCGAGGACTGCTGCATGCTTGATGAACACCGTCTTGAAAGAAGGCGTGTGGCATGGAACTTGATATTCAATTCAAGCATTTTGTGGTGCCATGCTCGGACGAAGCTTTTCAACTGTGATGGAAGATTCGGAGACAGAGACCAAGGTGCTCGTAGAGCTGAGGCTCGTGGTGCTGGCTTTCCTCGCCACCATTTGATGGTGGTATCGATTGCGTTCAGCGAAAGAGTTCGAAAAGGCTCTTGGGTGTTGTTTGCCAAGCGACGAAGAGCATAGCAAAGAGTAAGGCCTCACCATCATTGGATCGAAGCATCTTCATTTGTTCGAAGCGTGCCTTGGTGTTTGACCCCAAGGCGTGGATGATTGTCCAAAGTTCCAAGCGGTTTTGGAACCGTGAGGAGGACGGGATTTGGCGGACAATTTGAGGAGTGAATTTGTGTCTGGCTCTACGCCAGAGTGTCGCCAGGCCGAACTGGGAATTCGTGTTGAGAAGGGGTTTTTTGAGGATGCCCTTCTTTGGATGTAAGAATTGACAAATGAAGGGATGGTTGAGTTTGGGTTGCCACTCCTGGATCAGAGCCATTTCAAGGCTGCGGTAGTCTGTCCTGTTTGTATAAACGGGGATCGGAGCCTAAATGTACAGGTTGTCATGTTCCTGCCAATAGCGAAGAGCCAGTTCAGCTTGGACAAGTCGTTCATTTGTGAGCTGGAGGTATTTTCTGGAGCGGCTGTACTCTCGATCCAGAGTACTGTGCATTGCAGAGCCCAAATAGAATTTGGGCTGCAGGTTGACGATGTGGGTGAAACGAATATAGACGCTCTGAGGCTGGAAAAATGGTCTGGAGAAAAGGTTGTGGGAATGTAGGGTATTACCCCACAAATGGGTGAGATCCGTACATCCTTCCAAAATTGACTTCAGCTTGGGATTAGGTCGAAGACCATGGAGGATTGCCAACAGCATCATGCGTGTCTGGATGATGCGAAAGCCCTGAAAAAGATGGATGCTGTGAGTCATGGTGAAGGGGTCAAAATGTAGATGACGAGAGTCATCGCGTGGAGGATATGCAAATGGGATTGAAGCACCTTGTGCTTGAGCTTTCGACGAAGTTGAGGTGCTAGTCAATTGGTGAGGCTGATGGCCGCTGTCATGGCCTTCAGGAGATTGAGTGCATCATAGTTCTTGCCCAGAAGAGTGACTGGGATGGCCGTCATCACGGCAATGCGCGTCACCGTCTCAATCGCCTCTGAGGGTTGGTTGGCCCACCATTCTTCTGTTTTGGCGATGTTGTCCATGAGGACCTTTTTCTTCGGTTCCGATAGTGGAAGATCTTTGAGCCATTTGCTGAAAGCTCTACCCGCAAGAGTTGGCGGCATATGCTGAGATAGCCATGGGTTGAGTACAGTCGTGCCGACCAGCAAGGAGGATGGATCGAAGTTGGGTAGCGCTGGTGGACTGTTAGAGTTCCTCATGAAGGCGGCCTGAATGGGTGTGGCCGGAGGACTGGAAGCAGAGGGTCCTGTGGGACCTGGAGCAGGTGGTGTGGCGGAGTCGTCCCCAAGCTGTTGGCGTAACTGGGCAAGTTGGCTGCGGAGCTGAGTCAGCTCATGTTGGGTATCAGGATCTGCTGCACGAGTTGGAACCCAACTATGGATAAGATCTGCAATTTGTTGGGCAGCATACTTGGTGTTTTGGGTCTTGTCCAAGAACTTCCCATCTTGTCTGGCCTTGGAGGAAGAGACTTTGTCAAGGTCGACTCCCTTGTTGCGTAGTTGAGTGAGTAGTTCCGTCATAAACACCACAGCTGCGATGTCCCCAGTCGGAATCAAGTAGAGTTCACGTCCATGAGCCAGCTTGCGAAGCCAAAAGTTATTTGCCTGTTGATACAACAGGGCTGCCACCGGCAATTTCAAAGGATCACATCCTTCGATGTCCAGCTTCTGTGTGAAGGCAGATTGACGAATGGTCCGAGGAAACGTCAAGCCGTTGATCTTTTGGTTGTCAAAGTGATCTTTGTCTTCTTGCCAGTTAGGATTGAGATCGAAACCATATGTCCGGGTTTCGTCAGTGATGGTGTGGCCTCCTGGTGAGGTCATATGTGGAGTTCCTGCATGGCGAGGTTGGGACGATGGGATGGATGGAGTGCTCGGTGAAGCAGCTTGAGTTGGTGGACATGGCAAGGTCGGTGAGCAAGGTGGAGAAGCCAAGCGAGGTCGAATTGGATATGGAATCGTAGGTGGAGGGGATGCTGGTGGAGCAGGTGGAAATCGTGGAGTCGGTTGGAAGCCCAATGAAGTGGATGGAAGCTGACATGTGGATGGACTCATAGGATAGGCTCCCGACTGTTGCAAGTTAAACTGAGGTCGGAACTGAGGTCGAGACTGAGGTCGAGACATGTGTGTTGAGTGCCAGACAGCTGCTTGCATAGGTCCACACCATCGAGGAAAGAAAGGTAGTTCTTGTCGGACAGGAGGATCTGGAACTCGAGGTTCAGCACGATTTCGGCCAGGAATGGGAGAGCGCGAACGATCAGAGTCCGCCATGGGTGCAAACAGCGAGTGGGATGTTGAGAAAGACAACAAAACTGCAAGATCAAAACAGCTCATACACATGTTCAAGGTAAAGACCGACATTAAGAATCAAAAATCAAAAATCAAAAACAAGTAAGAAGCAACCTAAGTAGGCCTGTCAAGTTCAATCATAAAGTGCAGGTCTGAATGCCAAAAACTCTTTGACTGTCCAGAACTTGTCTCTCATCTCGTAGGACAAGTTAATCTCAGATTGTAGCAGCCGTGCAATTTTGGTCAAACGCTTGTCCAGGGAGTACCTAGAAAAGTTTCGGAATCCTGTTTAGGCCGAAGGGAATTAGTAATACAAGAAATCTGCTCAGGACTGAGGGTCGGTCAGCGACGTCGACGTCGGGATTGGCGTTCTTCATTCCCAAGGTAAGTGCAGTCGTCTGAAGTAGACTCACCGATGTCAATCTTCATGGTGAGATTTGGCCATTTCAGAGCGACGAACTTCAATCCCACGTACATGGTGGCTGTTTGCAATCGTGTACTTCTCCGAAGTGGTGACGATGCCTTTGTCAGCCACACCATTTCATTGCCTCCAGCTTTGTATGCAGTATGCTCAAAAGAGCCATGGTACATCGCCCCGATGATGATTTCCTGTTGGCCTTTGCCCTTTTTGCCAGCAGAATCAAGGAGTTCCTTTTCTGCCCACGGTGGAATCGTGCTGTCGCTGTTGGCCACGTGTCTTCCAAGGAAGAAGGCTCCAAAAGTAGGCAATTCGCACCGTTGATGGTTCTGGTGGTATGTCCAGTTCGCTGGTCTGATCTTGCCCTCAAGGAGAATGTGTTGTGAGGTGGTGAGTGAGGTGCCGTGGATCAGTGCCCAGGTGTAGTTTCTGTGTTTGCCGAAGGGGGGTGGCATCTGGAAGTGACTGGTATCTGGTAGTGGCATGATGAGGGCAATCATGTTAGCGGAGTGAAGTTCAATGGTGTAACAAGTGGAAAGATCGTAATCTGGCAAGAGGTTGGTGCTGAAGAAAAGTTTCACTGCCCGCTGAACTATCTCCTGGGGGATCCCCTGGTCCACTTTGCGAGTTTTTCACAGGCCTTTTCATAATCTTCTTGGTCCATTGTTGTGGACGGCTGAGGATGCTCGGAAGCTGGGATCTCGTTGGCTGCACGCATTCTGTCAGGGTGGTCCAAGGCAAATCTTACAGCGCGAGCCACGTCTTGTCTGGATCCTGAGTGGAGATCGACGGCAACATGTCCTGGAGGAACATTGGTGGATGCACGAGATTGGATGGAACCGGATCGATGTGGAGGTCGACGAGATTGGTGGTGGGAGGTATGGTGGCCTGAAGAGTATGCAGTGAGAGGTCTGGTGGATGGGTTGTAGGAGGGAAGGTCATTGGCTGATGGTTGGGAATAATCGATCCAACCCGAAGTATTGGATGTGCCGGAGGACTTGGTGTAATCCTTCCATTGGCCCCAGGATTTCCACTTGTTGGTGGTGTGTTGGTCATAGTAGGAAGATTGTGACTGGGTGTCTGGAAAGGAAGTTGGTGGTGGTGGGTAGTAGTCCCACTTAGCTGGTTGGAGGTTGGTCGTTGGGTAGGTTTGTTGAGGAGCGTCATGATCATCACGTCGTCGTTGTTGTCGATCTCGATGTCGTGGAGATGCGGAGCGAAGAGTGATGGAAGTAGCTCGGCTGCGAGGTCTTGATGTGGAACGTCTTCTTCTCGATGAAGAGCGTGGTCGTGACGAGCGGTGTGCTCGTCTTTTGGATCTCTGTCGACGAGGACTGCGACGAATGGAGATTGGACGTTTGTCCGGTCGACCGGAATGGGATCGGTAGCGATGAGATCTGGAGCGACGATGTGAAGGTGGCAATGAAGGTGGAAATTTCAACTGGTGCAAGAGGATGGCTTGGGGCCGGTGGATGGGTCGGCATGACTGTCCGAAGGTGGAGGATGACTGGTGGGTCGCTCTTGGTTCTTCTCCGCAAAGGCTTTCATGGTGGATTCGACCGTGTTCTTCATCTGTTGCATCATCTCTTCTGGATTGAAGGATACACTGGAAGCAGGTTGGTTGGATGTAGGTGCAACTGGAGTTGGTGGTTCTGAAGCTTGGGATGTGGAATGAGGTGGAGGTGGAGTGGATGCAGGCTGATGGAATGGGAGAAGCTGTTGGAGGTGCTGGATATGGGATTGAGCTTGAGACGCCAGTTGCTGGTTCAGGATGGAATTTTGCTCCCTGAGATGAGCAAGTTGTGCCGGAGTCTGAGTTTGAGACTGAGCTTGAGACTGCTGGTTCATTACATCACCTCCACAAAATAATTGACCTTGAAGTCCCATCGTTTGCGGAGTCCATCCAAAAATCCAAATTGACTCAGGGACGTTGGGAAAACGTCCAGGGAACATGGCAGCACTGTCAGGCGATTGGACTGAGAACAAACCTAGTTCAAACCAGATGCATCCACATAGACGTGCAAGGTTTCCCTCGTTAGGCTCAATGGCCAGAATTCAGGTCACAACCCTCTGGACAGCTGACGTGTTCAACCCCTGAATTACGTGCACAATTTGGACTCCACCGAGAAACCAAAAAAGAAGTGACCAAACCTGGAAAGCATGTCCTTTTGCCTGGAATTTCATGTAAACGGCTGCGGACAGTCTCTTGAGAAAGAACAGAAGGATTGTTAACGTGGTATCGGACTATGCAGTGAGAAGTCCACTGAAAAAATTGAAGCCCAGTACAGCGGCAAGCTGTTCAACACATTGACATCGACAAGTGAGACCATGAAAAAAGGCCAGCGGTTCACTTTACTTAGACGAATTACTAATTCAAAAGTGTAAATTCAAACATCGATTTACTGTCCACAGTTAGCCTAGAAAGGCTTTCCCCGAGGGGCTCATACCACCTTGACGGATCCGGCATGAGTCACACACTTGCTCAGAATTATCTTATCGAATTACTGATGTGGAATGCATCGTACGTGCAAAAAACACTCCAGTAAACCTGACAGGAACGATTTGATGATTAGAAGTGAGAAACTGTGCGAAGGTAATCTTTCTACGTCCTTGCCTTGCTCGAAGGATATTCGGGTTCTGATGCAGCTCAAACATTCAAAAATGACCAATTCAGTTCCAGATTGTGACAACAGTGCAGCGAAAATTCCAAATGACGGCGTGGAGGTTCTTGGGTTGAGCCTCTTCCCATTACGGACAAAGACTCAGCAGGTACGTGGATTGAGCGTCCCCAATCCATATCACTGTGCAACAGATGCGTCTTCGTTGGATGGAGACATCTGAAGCACACTCCATCCCCCTGCTGTTGTTGGACATGCAATTGAAAATCGAAACACAAAGTCAACAAAGGAAAACCATGGAAGCAAATCATCAAGAAAATTAGAAGTTTTGCATCTTTTCAGATGGTCCACACACACACACACCCACACACACACACACACTCACTCACTCACTCGCTCACTCGCTCGCTCGCTCGCTCACTCACTCACTCGCTCGCTCGCTCGCTCGCTCACTCACTCAGCGTCTTTTGCGTGGCAGGCGTGTGACAATGTGCACTGCCAAGGGGTCGGATGTACGCCCTGGCGTCCCTCGGGCTCCGCCTCTTTTGCGTGGCAGGCGTGGGAAAATGTGCACTGCCAAGGGGTTGGATGTACGCCCTGGCGTCCCTTGGGGCTCCGCCGCTTTTGCGTGGCAGGCGTGGGACAATGTGCACTGCCAAGGGGTCTGATGTACGCCCTGGCGTCCCTT
>Ga0126342_10018134_pt1 | contig 12093 bp, 9 predicted proteins | sample Cyp1metagenome_FD_92528 | JGI IMG/M metagenome (GOLD analysis project Ga0126342, IMG submission 92528) | Coral microbial communities from Lord Howe Island, Old Settlement Bay, Australia - Cyphastrea 1 metagenome | ecosystem: Host-associated > Invertebrates > Cnidaria > Coral ... | reverse complement strand
GATAAAATCATCTTAGACTGCGCAAAAAAGTTTTTGGTGTATCATCTTAGGGGCGCAACATTTTGACACCACTCCTCTCCCACTACACTACCTTTCGTCCGCCTCCGCCTGCTCTCAAGTAATATATGATATTGCCAGAATTCCCCAAGTTTTGTAGGTCATCGCCAGCTTGCGCCACTTCCGCGACCTCCTACTGGAGCTGGACGCGGCCACAACGCCAGTGGCAGAGCTGCGGCGCCTCTATGGGCGGCTGCAACAAATGGCGACCAGCGCGGTGGGGACGAAACGGGTGGAAACTGCTGGGCTTCTGTGGGTGATGTTGGTTTTGTAATAGATGGTTTTAGACGTTATAAGATTTGAAATAATATGAATATGTACTTGATGTACATATGTATGTGTAATATATATATATATATTTACAAAGGTATTGTTTTGATTGGTTATTGTTATTGTTATATAATTACTGTCTATTAAATATGTGATTGTGCTTAGACAAGACCACACAGTACTGTTGTCCTTGTGCGAGGAAGATTTGTTGACGATTGGGGGGTGTTGATTGTAGATGAAAGTTCACGCAGGCATACACATCAACCATATTTTGAACTCTCAGACTCTCGGTCGCGCCTAGTTGCAGGTTGTCGCAAACTATTGGACATTGAAACTGCAAGAGCTTCATCAAGATGCACAGACGGTATCAGCTGATGAGATCGCCTTTGCCTTGCTGAAATGGCTGGAAGAACTCTTAGGATGCGATGCCTCCGAGGCCTCTGAGGACGGGACCGAGCTGGAAGCTCGAAGTCTTTGCATCTTTGGGTATCTTATGTTATCCTTGGGTATATCTTGTTATCTTGTGTCTATCTTGTGTCTATCTTGTGTCTCCAAACAATAACGGTTTGATCATGTTTGATCCCCTCTTCACATGTCATGACGAAGGTCCAGATGAGAGCACTTGCAAACATCTCCAGGATGAGTTCATGGATGAGCCAGAGCAAGAGCGGCAGCCAGAGGTTCGTTGAAGCAGCAAGAAATGTTGGGAGAGCTGGCTTGCAATTCTGTTTAGTTTAGAACACAACCGCTGCCTGTCGCATATCGGGGGTTTCCTCAAATGGGGACCCCCAAACCACGGGGTCGGTAGCCTGAAGTGTCGCAGCATCCGGAGGCTGCTGCATTGCGTCTTGCAACGCCCCAGGAGGCCAGTGGGTTTCTGATGTTGTAACTTATACTGTGGTGAAGCCGATAATGAAGTATCTTCAATATCACCATAAACGGGTGCTTTGTCTTTGGGTTTACCGCACTACACTTGATATTTCTAGGGCAATTTTGCAACCCTGCTGTGGATCTGATGTCTGGACGTGTAGGCGACTTCTTCAGGCGGGGTGCATGGGGCGCTGCTAGGACTGTGTGGGTCATGAGCTGAAGACTTCGAGGCATGTCTTTGAAAATAGACTTTGCTGCCGCATGTATTTCACCATTGTTAAACGTACTTTTTTCATGGGCGCCTTGCATGATTATAGTTTCTTGACATGCAAGTCAGACATGGTAGTGTGCCAAGAGCTCCAGCCGGGCCCTTTCCTGCTTGGCAGCTTTCATGCAGCAGTTTTTCCCTTGGCGGTGGTTTTTAGCTTTGCTGCCACCGTCCAAGTTTCTTCTTTTTCAACCGGCCTTGCGACCACACACCAACCACTGATGTGTCACCGCTGGAGAGCTATGTTTATTTCTAGTCGTTTCACTCGTGTATGCCATTGCAATGGAGGGTTTGGTGATTTTGTGCCACAGATTTTCACCTACAGGCTTTTTGTACAGGATCTAAATATTTTCTTCAAACGGGTGTCCGAGGGTCAAATCTGTGATACTGCCGCTTGGATCTTACATTGCTATGGGTTTGGGATTGTGGCGAGTCCATATTGCTCCAGCGTCACCAGCGTCCGCCTTTTTCGCGACAGGATGGTCTTGGCTGGGTCGAGCTTCCACCCCGGAGGCCTGGATGACTGGGTCCGCTGTCAGGGGGCTGTCCCTGATTTCGGAGCCAGGTGACCAGCTTTCGCCAGAGGATGTTAAGATTACTGCCGCGTGAAGCCACTGAAGCCCCTTGACCAGCACGGAAGGTAGTCTTATGTGGAGATCGGTCAATGGGCAAACAGCAAAAAGAAGCCTTGATGGACAATATTTAACGATTTTTGATGTATTTACAATTCGAGTTGTGTTTATCCAAGCTCAGCATTCCTTCTCACGTGTGTTCAACATTTGATGTGATTTGCGTGGATTTGAGCCATGTTGGCACCAAGGACCATGTATTGCTTCACTTTTACCGTGCAGTGCGTGCTCGGGCCCTGGCAATTTCTGTGGATGCGTTCATGTCACTGGCAAACCCAAAAACGGAAACTCGCCTCCCTTGGAGGATGCGCTTGATGCCGGGCAAATAGGCCATCTTTGCTGCCCACTTGGGTGCGACGGCCATGAGAGTGATCCCAGAACAAAATCAGATGTTGCACACACACACACAACCCACATACAACCCACATCCACGGTCAAAAACAGTTGCTCACAAGATTGAAAATACTTAGATTATGTTTGGACATTTTTGTGGTGGTTTAGTTCTATCCATCAAGTCCTGCGGAAAATTCAACACCCTGAACTGCAGGTAGAAAGCTATGCAGCTCATACTTGCTCATATGGAGGTTTCCTAAAATGGGGGGGTACCCCTCAATCATCAATTCACAGATGGATTTTCCATGAAATAAACTATCCAGCTATTGGGGTATTCCCATTTTATGGACAGCCCCATATGTGGTAGACACTGCGGCCAGGCAGTCCTTGCAGCCATGAACGTCTCCGAGTGACTCGGGTGGCTTGGATATGAATGGGTGATCGGATCATCGCTTTTCAAAAGCCTTGGTTGATGATTTGCTGGGGAGATTTTTCTACCCTTGCTGGGGGGATTAGAAGAATCCAATGATTTCCAGGAAAATGACGCCAAGGCCATCATAGGCCATCATGCCGCAGATCACCAACCCGAATTGGGCCGTTCAATTGATATGATTTTGGCGACAGCCATGATCACTTTTTGGAGTGACCGCCTCAAATCAACCAGGGCTAAAATCGTGGACCTTTCTCCACCTCTCTCTCTCTCTCTCTCTACGTGTCTATAGCTGGGAAGTAATACTTATGTGTATGTGGAGGTTTCCTAAAATAGGGCTCCCCCCAAATCATCCAACCTGATTTTCAGATTTTCCATGAAATAAACATAAATAAACCATCCAGCTATGGGGGTCCCTCCATTTCAGGAAACCATCGCTGAATTTCTGCAGGCTTCTCTCCGGGGTGGTGTCGCCCTGCTCGAGAGGGTCGCCCTGAGGGAGGTGCCGCTGAATTTCCCAGGGGTTTACAGCAAGAGATGGGGGATTGAATGGGGATTGAATGGGATGTTATACCAGGGAAGTAGTATATATATATGTATATATGGTATAACAATCAATCCTAACATACTTAAAAATCCCAATTAATTCAACATCACTTCACTTTTTAGGCAAGTAGTACCAACATTGATTGGCACTGGGAGACCTGAAGATGAAGGACTTCATCCCATGGCCATTGAAACAAGGGAAAAAGGTGGTTACCCTTTGGTAAACTAACGTAACTATGGAAAATCACCTTTTTTAATGGGTAAATCCACTATAAATGGCCATTCTCAATAGCTATATTAAATTACCAGAGGGTAATCATGTTTACCAACATTTTCAGACACACATCAATGATTTTGAATGATGGGGACGCAACATATCATTTACCAGCACGAGGTGCGAGTAGCGTTCCGCCAGCTACAAAGGCTCTCCTTGCTGCCGCTTTGCTTTTTGAGTGTTGCAAGGTGCTGTGGTCAGACTTTTGCCAGATTTGCATATTCATCACAAGATGTCGCTATCGCTTCTCGCATTCCCTGATATTTTTGCGCAATTGGATCCGACTTCGGACTTCTGACAATGGCAGGGCTATGCGGAGACCCAGGCGCTAACCTGTAGAACGAGATCAGTGACCCAAGGAAGGGCAGAATGCCCCAACGTAGGACATTGAATTAACCATCAACAAGCGGCAAGCTGCTTCAATTCCTTTAAAAACACTGTTTGTATGCATCCTTTGGACAGTTCTCCTATTTTCAGTTGTGACTCAGAAGGTTGTGAAGACTTTCGTTGCTAAATCTGATTTCTGCTGCTGCTTCAGCCTGGTGCGTGGTGATTCCGCTATCGCACCACGGCCCAGCACACCTCGCTCCGAGGCTGGTTTGGTTTTCTTTCATGATCAGCCGGTGCTGTTAGAACACGATCAGCTGGCTTCGCCATGGTTTGCTTGGGGACCTTTGCCTTTGGATACCTTTGGATACCTTTGAAAGGCTTATCAAATTCAGCCCCAGGGAACTTTCGGGAAGGGGATGCCACAGCCAGGGATGTGGAATCATGGCCGGTCTGGTCTGCAGCCAAGCCCTGGCAGCTCAGGCCGGGGACGATGCTGACCAGGGAAAATGAGACTTCTCAGTGATTGGAGATGAGAGTTGAATGACCAGAATGAACTGGGTAAGTTTGGGCAACTATGGCTAGCTTATGGTAGCTGAAGAGCACATGTTGACATGTTGGAAGGTCTTGGACCGCCGTGCCAACCTGGCCCCCAGAGCTTTCTACATGGCCTGGCTGCTGGAAAGAGCCGAAGACTCTGTGAAGACAAAACGTGAGATCCAGGGGATTGGAAGATCGTTGCAGCTGAGTTTTGGTGACTTTGAAGCTTTCGATTCTTTTTTCTCCCCATGCTGAAAACCAGTGGGGATGAATCAATGCCTACGGGACCATTGCAAACCAACATACTGCAAACCCATATTTGGGGATGGTGAGGGCCCCCATTCACATGTATACAGTAATATATATATATACACATTATATATAATGCAGATATATACAGATATCAATAGACATATAGACCTAGACACCATGTATCCGAACAAGGAAAATTGGAGATTTAGTATCTGGACTAGCCCATTTATTTGATATAAGGTATGGAGATCTTCAATACTATTTATAGTATATATATATAATGTGTATATATTATATATATATTATATTATATATTATATATTATATATTATATATTATATATTATATATTTTATATTATATATTTTTTTTTTTTTTTTTTTTATCATATCGAGTATAATCCATTCATGTAACATAACCCATATAAACAAAACAATTACATCTAGCATCGGTGGTGAGGTGGTCATTTCTCCGAGGCCCGACGTCGTTGCTTGGTCTCCGTCCTGAGCATCCTCCGGCACGGCGCGCGGAAGAAGGTGTCCGTTGGGGGCCCCAAGGTGTTCGCCGTTGAGGCCGAGAATCACCAGAGTTGAGTGGAACATCATCCAACATCTGGATATCTTGGCAGGGTCTATGTTAATTTGGAGGATAAGCAATGAATTATAGAGGTTTCATGGGTTTTTCATGATCAAAGACATGAAATCTATTGAAACAAAACTGATAAATGTGGTTGATGTGGTTGATATACGGGCTTATTATCCTAACCGGTTTATTGGGGATTATGATTTTATGGTAGTTCATAAAATACCTGTTTAAATTGTAACAGTAGTCCATGGGATGGGATAGGGGTATTTTCACATAGCTCAGTTGAAGAGATCTTAGCCCTTTGCCTGATGCAAATCATTGGCTAGTTGGAAACAATATAGACTGATGTAGTATCACATAGATTTTGACATAGATTCTGACAGGTGATCTTTGATGTTCAACACCATGTTCCTCCTTGCAGTTCCAGTGACCACCCAGTGGTGGCTCCGGCCCAGGAGTCCCCGACCCGCCGATTGGTGAGGCCTCAGCCGGCTGTTCCTAAACAGGTGCCCTGGGCCATGGCGCTTGACATTCAAAGACATGGCTCCCCTTGAGAGCCCAAGCTCTGTCCAGTCCAGTGGAGGCATCTTCTTCCCCCAGTCGACTTCCGGGCAGGTCGCCGGATCCCAGATGGTTGGATGGGAAGTCACCTGGTGCTATGGATAGGAGTTGATAGAAGGTTGCAGAGTATTTACGCACTTTGATAGTTAGATGCTACCCTATCACTTTGATACTTATGATATGTTATGATAGATAGTATGCAGTTGATAGTTAGATAATTACCAGTTACCATGGTTTACACCCTTTCTGCTTGAAACAATTTCTGTCAAATTCTGAGGGGACTTTGACGTCTGGGGAGTGGACTGTGAAGTAACATTGTGCACGATGGCATGGACGTGTTTTGCAGGTCCAAGACACCACCGACAAAGACTGCAATCGTGTAAAAGCGCGAATGCGGTGCTGAAAATGACCGCTGCAAATTGGTGACTTCAAGGCGTCCAAAGCCTCCCACTTTTTTTTTGCATTTACAGACAAGTCTCTCATGCTATGCAGAAAAAGTCTTTGGGTGTTGATGCGAAACTAGGTGAAAAGTGCTTCGGAACTTGCTCACTTTTCAGAGGGGTCCATAGGCTGACCCAGGAACTTGAGAATATCCTTGATTGGCTTCAGCTTAATTAGATCAGAGCGCAAATGAACTGATGGAACTCAGGAGGGGAAAAAAAGCGCTAGACAAATCATGACAAACCCACAAACAAATTCAAACAAACCCATAAGACCACACAGTAGCTGATCCAAAGACCACACAGTACCTCCCAAACCATCACATCGTATGAAGCGAACGAGAACCATTTCGAACGTAAAGTCTGACTTCGATCATGGAGGCGAGCAGAGACCCAGGGCGCGATCCGCGATCGTTATTGAGTTGTGCCAGATGCTCAATTCTTGCGGATAAACAGCTGACCACCTGGAAGTACTTCTTCATGTAACCACATTTTTTTGAAAAGAGTAGGCTTTACTTGGAATTGTTTCTTGTGATGTGTAGCTTGTGTAGAATAGCAGCTTGGTTTTGCGAAGTCAGTTGCAAGTTGAGGTGAATGGCTTCCACCCAAAAGCTTTGGTTTTCGTGTCTGAGAAACGATGCGCCTTCGCTGCTGGGAAGCTCATTGTGGAAATGGATGTGGAGTCCAAGAAACAGAGGTCACCAGGGTCCACCCGGGAGTGGATGCTGAAGTTGTCCGAACAGCTCCGGTCCTGGAGCTGTTCAAGTAGTGCGAATGCAAAGGTCGAAAGACCTGGAAAGTCCGGTAACTTCTTTGTCAAAGGAGTCCGGAAAACAGATGTCTAGGATTTGGATAACAAGGATGGATTTTTGAACAAGGTCTGGATGTTTGGATACCTTTCACAAAAGAAACCACCGCTGTGCCTCGCCGGCAGTGCCAGGTTTGTGCAGGGACACAGTGCGACTGTGACTTGCATCACCCATTCGGAGCAACAAGCGCTGGGAGCATCGGGGCAAGTGCTGCGATCTGGCGCCAAGTGGGCAGAAGTCTTGCTTTGGGATTCAGAATCCTTGGAGATTTGCGCCTGCTTTTCATTCCACCAGGCGCATGGGTTCCACTTTTTGTTTCTTTATTTTCTGGCTGGTGGGATTTCATCATTTCCACAGCTTTTCATCGGTTTCTTCAAAAATGCTTTTGGGTATCACAACTTTTTCACCTCTTCGCCGCCTGATCAGGCCAATGTTGTCGCTTGCTTGAATGCTACTTTTAAAGGTGCTTTCTGGTACTTGTGTGATTTGTGTGTTTGTTGATTTTGTTAAGGTGTCGTGTGGACTCATTTTCATTTGACTTCAAACTCTTCAGTTTTTGCGATTTTGCAACTTGCCTCAAATCTTCAATTCCACATCCGAAGACCGTCCTGGAACTCTAATTTGGCACCTAACGTGGCCGCAGCCAAGGAAGCTGTTGGTTTTGTCCAAGACGGTGAAGTCCTGGTGTCCATCGGTTCCGACCGCGATCGAACCATGGCCTTATGGCCGGCGGCGCGAGAAGGATGTTTTCGGATTGGAAGGAAAGAAGGAGTGCCCTTGGCCCCTCGGCTCCAGTCGGCTCCAGTTGCACCAAGAACTTACAGCTGTGATTCTGCCTCAAATCCTGAAGGATCTGAAGGTCTGAAAGGTGCAAGCTGCCAGGTGTGACGTCCATTTTTCAGCGGAAGTTCCGTCCCCAAGATGTTATAAAAAATCTAAGGTGTGTATTCTCCCAAGGTTCCAGGTTTCTTCTCTGGTTCCCAGGCAGTATGCTCTGCGTACAAGGGAGGTGCCATCAGTGGCATCGCTGCAGCTCCGGGCAGCAGCGACCTGCCGATGCTCTTTGCGAGCTACGGGGTGCAGCACATCAAGTTTTGGCGCAGCCCGCGCTCCGGACGCCTGTCCCAAGCCATTGAGGGACGCCGTGGTGCCTTTGGATCTGACGGGGTGCCCAAGATGATTCTTTGTGCCGTTTGGGTGTCTCGAGACCGCCTGGTGGCTGGGGGCAACAATGGTGACTTGACTTGAGGATGCGCTCTTGGGGTCGGGTTACACACCTTAATGGACTCTTGATAGACCTTGCATTGCAGTTGCCTTTGCTACAACATTATGCTTGTCGCATGGTCTTGTCTTGACCCTTTTGCACCAGGTGAAGTGTTTTTCTTCCACGGGAGTCGAGCTGTTCGCAAAATGGAGCCTCAGTCCTCTCCTGTGGCCTGCTTGTTGCCACTGCGGGAGAGTCTGGCGGTCGTTTCTCAGCCTCAAGTGATCATCAGTGATCCAAATGTTTAGGACCTTTTGGCCCTGTCAAACATAGAAGACATCAACTGCTGCACATGGTTAGTAGCCCTGCCAATGGTCGCCTCCAAGGTTCATGGCAACGGCATGTGCCACTTTCTGCATGGCGGAAAGACGACAGATGTGGAGTTTTCCAGCGTTGCAGGGTGGCCAGGTCCTCGCTTTCGGACACAGCTGGTGTCAGGCACATGGGATTCTGAAGTGTTGATTGTTCACAACTCAGAACAGCCTATATATAGGGTCTACATATAGGACCCACGGATAGGATCTACCTATAGGGTCTAGAACAAAAGCGGCATCGTTGGATCTATAGGTGCCACTATGATATGGGGTTGTTTGAAAATCGGGGAGTGATCTTTAAATTCTGGCCATTTGAAGGGGCATAATATGCATATATATATATAAATACACATACATATGGTATTCACACGTGAAAATTCGGGGGTCCCCTGTTTTGAGACAACGCCATTTTTTTTGGAGACGCTGATTCAGGGTTTCTGGCTGTACAAGGTGCGTGGAAAGATAGGCAGCTGCTCTTGTCCTCAAAGACGCATTTGATCTACTTGGCTACTTGGCAGAGTTGCATCACTATTTGTTCATATTTGTGCATCTTCTGGGAATCAGATTGGAATCAGGCCAAACAAAGAGCAAAAGATTTTGACCATTCTGCGACCTACGGTGGATGGAAGAAATCCTGTACCAGTTTGTAACTATTGACTATCGGTAACTATGAAACACTGTAATTAATGGGATCATACGGGGACAACCCATCTATCAACTGGTGCAGGATTTCTTCCATCCACAGTACCATCTTCAAATCCGACATGGGAATCATCAACTTTTACCTTGCAATCTGGATGTTGAAACACCCACATAAGGACCTGAGCAATGGTCTACCACGTGCCACATGCAAGCCCCTGGTATCACAACCAGCTGCTGCGTTAACCTCAGTGGCAAACCATCCAGTGGCGCCACGAATCTACACCGCCGCGCTCGATGGCTTAGTGCGTTGCTATGATGTCAAGGACCGCTGCGACCAACCTGTTGGGCTTTGACGGGCTTTGTTCATAGGGCCGGAAAGCCATGACTGCGCCTTGCTGTTATGCTGTCTTTTCTTTCTGGGGGAATGGGGTCATGGATCCTTAGAGTCCGTTTGCATTGAACCACATTGATTCATATTGATTCTATTTTGCCCGATTGAAGGAACAAATTATTTGTTGAGCTACTACATCAAGGCATGTCAGTGACATAAATATGAATCTGATCCTCAGAGTTTGATCCTGTTCCATTCGCAGGACATGACGCAGTTGGAACAGCGAAGCTTCCATGGCTCCAGCCAGGGAGTCACCTGCCTTGCCATCTCTGGTGCAGCAGATGAGGAGAGCTCAGCATGGCTCGCTGTAGGATGCGACTTGGCAGATCCAAACTTGGTGGCGTTGGATGCTTCCAACGAGTTGCGAATGTTGCAACATGAAAGGTATTGAAAGGTCATAGTTTTTGTACTTTGGGGCCCAAAGGGGTCATAAATTTCAAGCACCTCCGAGCCATACGATGCCATGCGGCCCCCACATGTTCTTACAGTATGTTGCAGTCAAAGTACGGTGACGCGAAACCAGCTGTGCCCAGGCAGCGATTCCACTTTGTCCATCATGAGCGAAAACTCCTACCAATATGTCCTCAGAAGGACTGTTTCTCAAGTGTGGGGGACCCTGATAGAGTGCCAACATGCAGTCTGTTGACGATGTGTGATCAGCTTGCGACTTTTCGTGCCAGTCAATGATAGAGGTAGCTGCTAAACGAGGGGACATAAAGAGCTCTTGGAAGTGCAGCCAAGTTGGAAAGGGGTTAATAAAGTTGACAACACTAAGAATCATGGCTGTAAGTTTCTAAGTTATCACCCATGCATGATATTTACCCCCAGTTACGTGTGGATTGTTGCCCCTGTGCCAAAATTTCATCCAAAATCACCCCCTCCAGTGCTAGGACTCTGTCAGGCAGCAAAGCCAAGCTGACCTGCGCCAAGTTCTCCTCAGTAGATATGTCCGGGAAGCATCCCCTGTGGCTGGCGGTCGGCACAGATGATGGGTGCATCCATACATTCCGTTTCAAGGAGCGTCAAGTTGGATGGCTTAGTCCCAAACAATAAGGGGGAGAAGTTGGGAGTATCCTCGATTTTCAGATACATCGAAATCAACAGGACTCCTGAATGAGGAGGTTTGAAGCTCACAATAGAGACAATGCAAACCTTCTTTGAGTTGTTGCTTCCAGGGTTTTTGTTGTAATCGCCTACTTTCGAAATGATGAAACTGATGAAACCATTGTGGTTTATGCACACCTTGACCTTGAAATTTGACAGCTGAGGAGCCTTGCTGTCGGAGCTCAGCCTACACTGGGATGCACACTGGTGAGGAGGTGGTCAGCAAGGTCGCCACCTTGCGTGGCCACGAGGCTCCCATCGTGGACATTTGTTTTGCTGAAACATGGCTGGAGCACTGGTGAATCATTGGCCATTGTGGGCTTTTCCCCATTTCTGGGGAAATCCACATGACTGACATGATGGTATCACAGTAAAGGCTTTTCACAGATTTCACAGGGAAACCAACAGCAGCAATCAGCTTCTCAGCTTGGCTAAGTGCCAAGGATACTTTGCCTTGCAACTATCTGATCAGTGCGGACCTGTCCGGGAAGGACAGGGCCTGGATGTATAGCCAGCGGCCACAATCACAGGTAGTTGGTTCAAATGGCCTTAAGTCAGTTCAGTGGTCAAAAGTTGGATGATATATACCCAGTTCTTGGCGGTCATCAAATTTCTTAGGGATTTCTATACCCATTATATATGTTTGAATTCACATGGCATTGGATGTGGGTGACCGGGCCCTTAATTCTCATTGTCATATTATCCCCATTATGATCCCATTGTTGATGGTTAAATCCCATTATTGTCCCATTCATATCAGATTGATATTTAATGTTTTCCTGTATATTGTTGGTTATATAATGTGAAGTCTACACATCTAAGTCATGTATATATATATAATAATATAATATAATATAATATAATATAACATAATATAATATAATATACAATATAATATATAATATATAATATATAATATATGATATATTATATATAATATATAATATATAGTATATAATATATAATATATAATATATAATATTATATATAATATAAAATAATATAATTTGATTTAATATAATACAATATGATATAATATATATAATAATATAATATATGTATATATATATAATAATAAAAAAATATATTTAATAATATAATAATATAATATAGTATAATATAATAAAATATAATATAATATAATATCTGAATATAATATAGTATATATATAAATAATGTAATATTTAT
>Ga0126342_10018133_pt1 | contig 12093 bp, 11 predicted proteins | sample Cyp1metagenome_FD_92528 | JGI IMG/M metagenome (GOLD analysis project Ga0126342, IMG submission 92528) | Coral microbial communities from Lord Howe Island, Old Settlement Bay, Australia - Cyphastrea 1 metagenome | ecosystem: Host-associated > Invertebrates > Cnidaria > Coral ... | reverse complement strand
GCACATATTGTATATATATATACATATATATATATATATATTTATACACACACGTATTGTATATATGTATATATACATATCCACATATATATATAAATACATATATATATATATATAAATGCATATATATCAGAGTCATATCAATTCCTTTCCCCACAAACCCTTCTTACACACCCGCATGGCTTATATACAACCCTAATACCTTAGTAACAGGGAATTGCGAAAGTTAGCAATATATATATATTATACACGCACAGATTGTATATATATATATATATATACACATATACATATACATACATATATATATATATATTATACACGCACATATTGTATATATGTCTATATATACATATCCACATATATATAAATACATACATATATATATATATATATAATGGTATAATGATGATTAATGATGTATAATTTGTATAATGTTCAACTTTGACAGCACCTTTGCAGCTGAGCATCGTCTCTTGAGGCCGTAGATCATAGACATAGCGAGAGACGGCCACGAGTGGAGAAGCCAGCTGTGCCAGCTGCAGAGGACGGCGCCGTAATGTGAAGTTGACGTTGCAGTTTGACACTCGTTTCCACATGGTGCTTTGACATTCCAATTTTTTCTCCGGTTCAGTTTCAGGGTCCCAAGGTCCGAGGATCACCCCAACACACTTTTCACATATGGTCACCATTGTTTGATACTCTACATTATTCTACATTGATGTCCCTTTTTCTCAGAAATATGATGTGGGATGAGTCGGATGACGAGTCGGATGCATGTTGATTTTAGACCCAGAGACCCTGGCAGACGCCGAGAGGTTCAGCTTGTGGAAAGGCACAGCAATCGGCACCATGGAGACGGCTCCGGTGGCTCCGATCCGCCAGAGACATCCAGCAGCTTAGCACAGATCTGGTGTATCCAGCAGTGTCACCAGATCCCGACTATAGATCACCAGATGTTTTTTTTGGCTCAGCAGATTTATCATGCTTCATGATTTCATCATGATTCATCATGAATTATCATGATTTATCTGATTTGGGATGGAACTCAGTGGTCTTGGCATCAGAAGCGCTTTGTCGATAGGAAGGACCTTTCCGCTTCTGTGGAAGGCAGCTAGTTGTGGTGTCATAGTTGTTGCACATTGCCCTTGACATCCGAGGTAAGACAGCTTGCAATCCAGATCTTGATCTCTTGCGACATGTCATGGGCGCACAGAGGAGCTTGCATTGCTTTGACCCATGAGGTTCCTGCTTGCCTGAAAGAGGATTAATTATGCAAACCCACAGCATTTCTTGACATGGTGATGTTGTGCTTGTTGGGTCAAACCCGCTCAGTGCTCAGAGCAGAGGCATAGACCCTGACGCCAGGAAGAATTACTTCAAATCGGGTGAACCCTACAATGGTGCTGAGAGCCCGATGTCCCAGGAGTTCTTCTTGATCTCGTTTTCTCTGCGGATCTCATTTTTTCTCTACGCACTTCTTGAACTTCAAGAATGTCTTTGCAATCTTCAGATCAATCCATTTGGACTCATGGTGATTTTCATGTTGATCTATTAGTTGAGTTTTCCCAGTGGCGTGCAACCAGCTGTGTGTTCGAGGCCATGAGAAGGTCGTAGGTCTCTCCATCCTCAATCGAGACTTGGCGTCCCAGTCCATAGCAGTCCATAGCAGTCCATAGCAGTCCATAGCAGTCCATAGCAGTCCATAGTTTCAAATCAGTCGTAGAAACGTGCTGTTGATATCTGTTGATATCTGTTGATTTGGGATCTCCACCAGGCCACCAGCATCAGCTTGTTCAGCATGTGTTGTCGTTTGGCTAAGTACCTCGTGGTTGCCAGCACTGGCAGACTGAAGAACATTGTTGCAATCGCGGGTGACTTGCCTGCAACAGTACTCAACAGCTATGAAACCAGTTGCGGAATATGATGATTCAGTATGATTCATATGTCCACATACCCCTTCCAGATCATGATTCTTTTTTCGTCCATTTCTGGACATCCATGCAGTTATGCAGCCCGGAGATTCACCAAGTCCACACATGGGGCATCAGGATCTATCGATGCTTCTCAGGTTCTTCAAGAAGATCAGTGAGACGACCAAGAGCATTGTAGAAGACTTTGCCTTCGTGCGGGATCAGTACCACAACTTTGAGAAGGATTGGAGGGATTAGTGACAATCTGAGTCTGAAAAGCCGGGTGTTAGGTTGACATCCCCATTTTGGTAGATTATGATTATGCAGTTACACTATATATATATTATCTTATCATATATATAGACGTATCCAATTGTATGCATATATATATGCATACAATCATACCAACATTATACTCCCATCATATCTCAGCGCGGTGAACATCGCACCTCTGCGAGGATGTGGTTGAGCCTGCTCAGAAGGCAGCCATGGACGATGTGGAAGTCATAAAGCGCTTGACAGAGGCCAGTGATGGCCAGGGTAGGTCTTTTGTATGGGGTATACCGTACTGCAATACCACGAAAATGGATCAATATTGTGATTTTAATGGGGTGATTTGATGATTAAATGATTAAGCACCAAATCTAGGGGTACTTGATTTTTAGGCAAACCTAGTTGAGAAAATCAAAGGAGATGCAGAATTCACTTGTCTTTTTCTATTGGTGGGCTTGAATGTGTGCTTTCTGCAATGGGCTGGGTGTTGGCAAAGACAGACAGATGATGCAGTTTGCAGTTTCGTCTATAGGACTGGCACGTCAAGAACAATTTTGGCTGCAAAAAATGACTACTGTACCTCAGAGATCCTCACAGATGAAGATCCATGATCCAAGCCACCCAATGCGTGAGGCCACAACTATTGCAGCACCAGGCCCTTTGGATCCCGGCATGAAAGTGCTTGTCGTGTGGCTAGAAGATATGATCAGAGCATTGGAATGCTCGATTCAGGGCAGTAGCATCGGTGGATTGGCATCCTGTGATGATGGTAGTGTCTTGTTGTGTGAGCTCTTGGGGTTAGTGTATGTTATTGCCATCATTTGTGTATCGACAGGCATCCAAACAGTGCTCGACTTTATTGACAAATGTGAAGATCCGTCCCTTGGCAAAGAATTGGTGCATCAACAATTACAACGGCTGTACATAGAGGATCAATTGACTGATCAATGTCCACTGAATACATTGAGATCATTCATCAGAACGTTGAGCCTATGACCCCAATCTGATCCCATTCGTTGAAGCAATCCTGGGGCCACTCTGCACATGATTTCGGCATCTCCGCTGTAGGCTTCGACTCTTTTTTTCGAGCACTGCCTGCAACTTGTCTCAATAGCTTGTACAACAAGCTGATCGAACCATATCGAACCACCTGTAGAGCACTAGCTGAGCGCAAGCGGCTGAGGATATGTTTGCTTCACCTCAATTGCTGAAAACTGCTTGGAATATGTTTTAGTTTCTGTACAAACCAAATACAGGACAGGTAGTGGGTAGTGCACATTGGCCAACAGCCCAGAATGAAGTGGATGTGTGACAATGTGTCCAGTGTCCGAGACCCAGGCAGTTTGTGTGCTCCGAACTTGGAGAAGAACCTGACCGAGGAGCAAACTTTGCATGTAGGTGCCATGGCTCTGCGTTCAGAGTTCAGCGGATGAGAAATGAGAAATGATTCGACTGCCAAACATTGCACAGGGACCGAATCTCTTGGCGCTGGTGTTTTGTTGGAGGATTCTAGGCTCTAGATCTCACGGGCCGAGGTCTTGAAAGTTCTCAAGCTCTGCAAAAAGGGTGTCAAAAGATGTCTCCTGGTAGCACCGGTAGTAGCACTTGATAATCATTGATAGTCTTGTAGATTCTTGTAATCTCCATGTACCAAGCTGAACATGCTGCTGATGTTGGTAATCCACGGTTTGAATCAGCCACGTAATGAGGCACAAGCCCAACCTGAAGGGGTCTGCCCAATCTGATCGAATCTAATCCAATCCAATTGAATCCTTAATATCATATGATAATCATAATATACCATCTGATTTAGTCTCTCTATCTCAAAAAACGGTAAAAATATGGCTCTGTCCCCGCAAAGCAACATGGAAAACATCAGGATTCTACCGATTCTACTAGCTAAGGCCAGATCGCTTGGAAGAAGCCGGCAGGTTGGGCAGTGGTTTTCTTCAACCTTTCTGTTCAGAATATCGTGATAGCATTGAACATTGATAGTGATGGTATAGATCTAGGAACTGCCGCTTTCACAATTTTGCAACCTGCACTGGATGGAATTTCTGCTGCTCAATTGGGTGGTTTATCCAACAGCGTCGGTGCAGGGCATTTCTAAAGGCGCGGGATCTTCTGATCGACATCTCCCAGGACGAGTCAACCGGTTGAGAGTGAAGGAAACATCCACGAAAGAGTCCTGTCCAACTAGAGTTGAGTGGAATAACATGGAACAACTTGGAATAGCTAAGTAAAACGATTAAGTCGAATAAACAGAACATGAAGGCAATGACCAGTTGAACAGATTTTCACTGCTTTTGATTTGCACAGTCCAAATATCCTCAATGTTTGACAGTATTTGTCTCAAGCCACTTGACTGCTCTCATCGCTCACCACTCATCACTGCCATGTTTCCGTCCCTGAGTGCTATTGGTGCCTTGGTGGTCGCCAACATCGCCAGCATTGCTGTGGCACAGCAGCCGGGAACGCTGAAGACCGAGGGAAATCCCACGATCTCCGTGAAGGAATGTGGTGCCAATGGCTGCAGTCAGAAGGATCACAAGCTGGTCTTAGATGCCAACTGGCGATGGATCCACACGGATGATTCTGAAAATTGCTACACAGGCAACATGTGGGATGATTCCATTTGTGCAGATGGGACGACTTGTGCTGCGAAGTGTCAAGTTGAAGCTGTGGATGCTGGTGACTATGAAAATACCTACGGCATCACAGCCATTCCTGGTGGAGTGAAACTGAGCTTCGTCACAGGCACCAATGTTGGATCACGGCTTTTCTTGCTTGAGGATGATGACAACTACAAACTCTTCAAGTTGAACAACCGTGAGTTTCTAGTTGGTGATTTAAACGTATTTAAAGTATTTTAAAGTAGCTTTGACGTTCAACTCCTCCAAACAGGGATGATGATTGTGGATGATGATCCCCAACTAACCCATGAGCATCCATAAGCAGCATATTCTTGGGATGGAGCTCAACAATGCTCAACATTGAGCCAGGTTTGCGGTGGAGGTGGATTCTTCCACGGTGGAATGTGGCATGAATGGTGCCATGTACTTCGTGGAGATGGCAGCCAATGGTGGTAAGGATCTGGGCGAAAACAAGGCCGGTGCCAAATTTGGAACTGGTTACTGTGATGCCCAATGCCCCCATGACATCAAGTTCATCAATGGCATCGCCAACTCGAAGGATTGGAAGCCACACCCAAAGGATTTCAGCAACAGCATGGGCCTTGGTCACTATGGCGCCTGCTGTGCAGAGATGGACATTTGGGAGGCTAACAACATGGCAACTGCCTATACCCCGCACCCATGCAACATTGACACTCAAGGGCAGTACATGTGCGAAGGCATTGAGTGTGGTGACAACGACAAGGATGAGCGCTACAAGGGTCTTTGCGACAAAGATGGCTGCGACATCAACCCCTTCAGGAACGGAAACCGCAGCTTCTATGGGAAAGGTCCTGGCTTCTCCATCAATTCCTTGAAACCAATGACTGTGGTGACCCAGTTTCTGACGAACAATGGCAAGGACGATGGTAAGTTGAAGGAGATTCGCCGCTTCTACGTGCAGGATGGAAAGGCCATTGCCAGCCCACCAATCAAGATCCTGCCCGACGAGCCGGATTCCATCACTGACAAGATGTGCAAGGACACCACAGCACAGTGATGTTGAGAACTGTTGAAGTAGAAGATCGATGAATATTGACCCACACCTGATAAAGTTATTCAATGTTATTTCAGTTATTCCCGTAAACTGGGGGGAAGCAAGAAGGCAGGCGATGAAGCAAGTTTGCATTTCATAGTCAGGCTGGAGTTGGCAAGCGTAACCCATGAAAGTTGACGATACCTCGATCAAAGTAGAAGATTCACCTGCAAGTGTAGAAGTAGATTTATACCTATTTTAGCTTTAGATTTTACTTTTTGATCTTTCCATTTGGGGTTGCTCTACACGCCAGGATATTCAAGATCTCTTTGGAAATCCCAACGACTTCAAAGACAAGGGGGGGAACAAGGCCATGGGAGACTCGCTGGATCGTGGGCATGTGGCCACTTTCTCGCTGTGGGATGACATCGATGTGAACATGATGTGGTTGGACTCCTGTTACCCCACGGATGAATCCTGCAGCAACCCCGGTGTGCGCCGGGGCATGTGCCAAGGTGGTGTTGACAGTTCACCAAAGTTCGTGCGCGAGAAATACCCATCAGCCTATGTGACCTTTGCTAATGTAGCCTTTGGGGAAATTGGCACCACTCAGAGTGTCTATCCTGAACAAAATCCATCCCCCACTTCTGCTCCCACTGCCGCTCCCAGCACTGCCAGCACCAGTTCTGCGGGCTTTCTTTCAACCAGTACCCCAACCACCAGTACGGCTGGAACCACAAGCAATGGTGGCAGCTGCGCAGGCGCGTGGCAACAATGTGGAGGACAGGATTTTGATGGACCCACCTGCTGTGTGAGTGGCTATACTTGCACCGTGCAGAATCAGTGGTACTCCCAGTGCAAATGAAGCTTCTATGAGAAGCACTTGAATTATCTTGAATTTGCCCTTGGCCACCCCGCACTGAAACTCAACACCTGTAAAGAGCTGTGAAGGCTTCCAGGTGACTTTTTGAGGAATTCAAGCAATTTTTGTATAGCCATACAGTATAGCTGCCATAAAGCAACTACTCCAGCTGCCATAAAGCCACCCTCTGGCATTTCGCAGTTGCCTTTTGAGATGCAGAGTTTTCCTCCCACCAAGGGGAGGACGCCTGCAGAATCCCACTGTACAGTACAGCTAAAGAACGTTACAGCTACAGCTCACTACGTTCCTGGATACTCTGACTTGCAACAGCCGGTGAAAAGTGTCAAAAAGCAGGTCCCATAACATTGTTGCCTGGCGCCTGTCTGTCATTCTTGCCGTTGATTCCTATTTTATTTTAGCAAGTAGTTTGGTCGTCACCCTAGAACTTGATACTTTTCAGACTCTGTCAGACAGAATTCATAGGTTCAGTCCTTCCAGGCGAGATTGTGTACTTGAAGAATCACGTATACTCTTGGTTGCACGTTGAAACTTGCACTTTTCAGCTTTGCCCATAGGAGCCTTGGTACAATCACACTACAACTTGGCTTGATCGAGTCCCTGTGATGCAATTGGAGCTGTTCCTGTGGTGGGTAAAACTCAGCAAATGTTACGCATGTAAGGAGTAAATGTCACTTAGTGATACTTAGTGCAGAACACAAGTAGCTCATCGATGCTGCATGGATAGATGATAGTTTTATATAGATTCTAGACCTGCTGCGCCACACACCAATGATTTTTGGACCTTTTTCCGATTCCTGGATTCTGATGCTCGCTTTGTTTGCTCGTTTTTTCAAATTGATCCTGATGCCTTTGTTTTCCTTCTTTGCCTCACACAAAAAACGGAGAGAGTGTGAGACGACTGTGACAGATGATGCTCTGCTGGCCAACAGATCATTTCAGAGGTGAACTCAAAACTTTCATCATGGAACGCTTACATGCTTTTTCGTATCTCTTCTTAAAACATAGACAGCCAACACAACATGATATGTTGGGAGACATTACACTGATTTCGTTGCGCTGCCGGTGAAGGCCGGGAAGTTGGCTTTGATCCGCTCCAAGAAAGTGAGCTTCTACAAGACAGAGGACTTTTTCAAGGCTCGCAGCCCATGCTACCCATGCCCATGCTGCCGAGCTTGGCAATTGGAATCTGGAAGATTTTGTACAGTCCAAAGTTAAGGAAAGCTACACAGAAGCTACTTGCTTTCCTGGAAACAATGTTACAGTATGTTACAGTAATATACAGTAACCAATAAGATCCAATAAGTCAACGCTATTCAACGTTACAATATGTTACTGTTACAATGCTCATGGCAGATGGCTGCAGACTTTTCAGCGAGTGCTTTTGTTCGACGCAGGCCGTTGAGAGACAGGGCTACACCTACTCACCAGAGCTGTGGGGCAATGTCCTGATGCCTCTTGGATTGGGTAATGTATGCTACTATAGGCCTATAGGCTACTGTAAGGTTTTTTGATTGAGAGTTTGCTCTTGGTCTCTCACCATCTCTGAAACAAGCATCGCAGCTTGCACCGTTGTCCCGCTTCGGCACCTCGCAGGCTTCACATTTCGTCCTTGGCAAGCGGTGACTCGGCAGTAAAGCCTCAAAATAGACTTCATTCAGGATTTAAACGATTCTAAATGGATTTAATATGATTTAATATGATTTAATGATCTTCGATGTCCAGGTCTTGCATAAATCCAATTTTTGGTGGTCAAGTCCTTGGGGTTTTCTTCCCCCATGACTTACCAATTTTCTGAGCCGGCATAGCCCAATTGCGCGGTTGCGGCTAATGAGTGACTTGCTGTGTGCTCTTGGATGCCTTGGATGCCTAGATCAAGAGAAGCAGAGCTTCCTTCCACAGAATGAGCTTCACTACTTCATACCGAAGGTGGGAGTCAGATGTGCCAGCAGGATGATCATACGATGATCAAAGAGCTGAGGGCAAAAGGACGACAAAAGGACGGCAAAAGGACATAAAAGGACTAGGAAAGGACTAGGAAGGGCTTGTTCTAGGTATACTTATAATACACGTTTCCGTGATCTCAGCCATGAGTCCTGGTGCCTTTTCAACGTAGGTGAGGTATGGTTGAGGTATGGTTGAGGTATGGTTGAGGTATGGTTGAGGTATGGTTGAGGTCCGAAGCAGGGAGAGGTCCTGCTGTCATGTCATTTGTTTTGGACATTAGGTGGGACAACTGGAGAAGTTGAAGAAAGAAGCAGAAACAATCGAGAGCGAATTCCAAGGCCATCAGCCGAATGGAAGGGGGCAAAGACACCAACACATGTCATTTTCATGAAACTTCTTCAGCCACAAGCATAGGACATAACCATACACAACCGCAAACAGTTCACTTACTTGGAATCTGCCAACTCCAGTAGTGAGAACGCTTAGATGTTTTCTGTGCCTCAGTACCCATCAGTACTCCATGTCTTCTCCAGGTACACCTGAAGCGTTGATAGAAATTGATGCAGAGGACTGGACGGCCGAAGCATTTCACGGAGCCACCGAAGTGGAGGATCGCCTTCCCATCTGTAGATGATTAAAATGTTTAGTGCTCATCGAGTTATACCATGGTGTACCCCCAAAATGGTAACTTTCATGGAGCAATGGAGGATGATACCAGATGATACCAGTGAATCCTGCGGATCGATCATGTTCGGGTGGCCAGAGGAGTCTGAGTCTGCAGAAGTGGACGAGGCCTGCCATGGAGGGTTGGACATGTTGGACTGTTGGGCCATGTCCACCTAGTTGTGATGTTGAAAATTTGGGGATCCTTAGCAGATCACATCAGGATGGTTTCATATGGGGCCAATGTGTTTTCACATTAAAGATTGACCATGACATCCACGATTTGGTGGATTTGGATGGACTTGGGGGATGTTGACGAAAATGACAATTAGATTTTTGAGACCAAACTCAGCGCCACCAAGGGAAGGGAATTGAAGTGCGAGCATGGACGCTTGGCAGCGAGGGTCGGGAAGGCAGCGGAAGGCGACAGGGAAGATGCAGACCTTCTGAGCTCCAATTTTTGGTCATCCCAAGGAGAGCACAGGGGCAGCCACTGCGCTTGTTACGAATGTTGGTCTGGCATTGAGTGCGACAAGCCCATGCCTGTGGGGCCCTATGTGCAGCAGGAGCGGAATTTTCATGAATTTTCCGTTCCTATTCATCAAACTCGTTTTGGGGTATATACTTATTATCCTTGACATTGAACAGTTTAACTTGTTTAACATCATTTTCTGGTGGTTCGAAAACGGTAACATACCTGACATACCCCAACTTGTGATTTTTCCAGAAATATCAGCGCTGCTAGCTCCGTGGCTCTCACATGCTCCCTGGATCCATCGTTCCGTCACGAGGACTTCGAGCCCCTGGTGGTGCAGATCGCGGAGGGAGCTCAGCAGTCCTTGGCCATCCAGGGCTGTGCACTGCATGCAGATCTCAGGCACCAGTGCGCACCTCAGACGGACGGCACAACCTGGGATGCTACATCTGGTACACTGTGGTCACCAGTGGTCAACGCTAGAAAGAAGATGTAACATGATGTAACGAGATCCAACAAGATGTAACCAGTATTCGGGACGATATTACATGATATTATCATATATTATCATAAAGATCCTAGAATATCATGCGATCTAAAAAATATCTCACTTGGATCGATTCTGAAGATAGCTTGGTTATACCGACGGTTGTCTCATGCAGTGCCAACGGCTCGCTTAAGGTTGGCGCGCATCACCTTGATCCCCGGACATCATCCCTCAGAGGCCACAGACAAGGCTGCCAAGGACGGAGAACGGGACGGTTTGTCTATAGCACATCGAGGCTCTATAGCCTATAGCCTGCAGTCACTACAGTAGTCACTACATTTTTGGAAGTTCTTGGAAATTCTGTTTGGCTTCGATTTCAGGGCCAGTTTGTTGTGGACAGCTAAAGCCTTCTTCATACTTGCAGATGCTTCGTGAGTTTCTGGTGCTGGCCGTGTCAGGATTCTCTTTGCCGGATGGCTGGCAGCCAGCACACAGAGTCCCTCAAAGCCCGTGTTCCGCACACCGTGCCTCGGATGAAGCATGATGAAGCTATGGACAGTTGCCAAAGAGCAAACCCGGCCTACTGCAGATGACAGAGAGATGGACACATTCTCAAGCAACCATCTTGTAGCAGTTTCTCACATGTCGCTAGCTGTGGCATCTGGAGGTGGCTCAAGATGAGTACATCTACCTCATCGACATTCCTTTGGGTGGGGCCCTGAGCGACAAGCTGGTGACTGATTCAGTGAATGATGCTTGAAGTTGGTGCTTTGCACAGAATAGGCTTGGTTGCTTAAACTCTTTCCATCTTTCTTCTGCTGCACTGAAAGCAATTTGAGGTGAATCTCCTTGGTATCAAGTGTGCAACTTGACAGCAAGTTTCCAGCCAATGGGAGGCATCCCAAATGCAACATCGTGTTTCCGACTCATCGACAACATTTTAGAACATCAAAGTTCGACTCCGGTCTCTGGAGTCAGTTTTGCCGAAACAACCAAGATCAGTATGAGGGGAAATCAGAAAATCGGCCCAAAGCCCATTAAGCCCGGTCCAACCATGGCCATGGTATGCCATGGTGGTAGCTGCTGCAACTGTGTCAACAAGGCTACTGCTACGGCGTGGACTGCACTGATGCCTCCACCTCCGACGGTTGGTATAGCCTAGGCGAAGTCCAGGTGTGCGAGAGGGACGAGTGTGTTGTAGTTTGGCCAAACGTCAGGAATGGCGCAAGTAGGGCTTTGTTTGTCCTTAGATTTGTTGGGTTTGCAATGAACTGCATTTCCAGCTCCCTGTCAAGATCTTCAAGGTGCCAGAGTTCAAGAGTTCAAGAGTCAACATTTGGAAATCCAGTCAATGAATGAGTTCTGATCAAGTTATGATCAAGCGGCAGTCCTCTGAGATCACTGCGTGTCCCTCCTGTCAACTGGGAGAGGTGGTTGAGAGTCATCAAGATCGCGACAAGATTGTCACGCAGATGTTCACCCCAGAGGCATGACATGATGACATGGCATGGCTAGGCGATGGTCCTCAGCGGCTTTTTCTGGAGGAACTTTGGCTATTACATACTATTACCGCCAAAGTGTAAATCAACAGGTGTCGTGGAGAGATATGGGTGACATGATTGTGCTTTGCATATTTTGCATGACGCTTATTGCAGTGCCACTTTCTTGCATCCCTCCTGACAAGTCGCATTCTCATGAGAAAAAAATATCATGAGAAGGTAGGAAAAGAGATGAAAAGAGTGTGAGATGGAAAGCCAGGTCTCATTGGTGGACCTTTTGGCTCCTTTTGGCTCCTTTTGGCTCCTTT
>Ga0126342_10018132_pt1 | contig 12093 bp, 7 predicted proteins | sample Cyp1metagenome_FD_92528 | JGI IMG/M metagenome (GOLD analysis project Ga0126342, IMG submission 92528) | Coral microbial communities from Lord Howe Island, Old Settlement Bay, Australia - Cyphastrea 1 metagenome | ecosystem: Host-associated > Invertebrates > Cnidaria > Coral ... | reverse complement strand
TCAATGTGCGCGGATGACCGCTCTTTGTGCGCGGATGACGCGGTTTCTCTGTGCGCGGATGACTCGTTTGCAATGTGCGCAGATGACTCGCTTTCAATGTGCGCAGATGACGCGTTGACCGCACAGACGCTATCGTGCTATCGTGCTTTGTGTTCGTCACACTTTCTGCACGATGCCGGCCAGGGCAATTGACATTGACGATGAGTGCGCAGAGGACAGGTTCAGGCGAGAGGTCGAAGAGTCGAAGAGGTGTTGTGTTCAGATTCTAAGTGAAAAGCATCGCCTGAAACGAAGGAGAACTGCGCCATTTCTGTATTGCAGCGCCGGGCTGCGCAGCCCCTCAGTCAGAAAGTTTGGTGCTTCGGGCTTTGAGAAATTTTGAGAACCTCCCAAGGTTTTGCATTGGCAAGAATTGGGGGGCAAAATACTGAGATGGAATGAGATGGAAGGAGGTTTAAGATGGTTAAAGCAATTGCACCAGCCCGAGTCGCCTGCGAAGGCTTTCATCGAATGTGGCAGAAGCTTTCGAGGAGACAGTGACGCAAGCGGCACAAAGCGATGCATGGATCAAATTCGGACTCCAGACGATTTCTGAAGACAGCAAGGTCAGTTTGACGACATCTTGTTTGATGTTCATTTGGATATTTTGGATTGTATTCAGACTGCCGAAGTTGTTTTCTTTTCTCTTTGCATTGGATTTAGGGATGTTACATGATGTTACAATGCTGGGAAAAAGACAGGAGGCAGAGATGCAGCTTAGCACTGGACCTCCAAGCTTTGCCCTTTGCGGCGGCGAGAGCTATGACAAGTCTCAGGAGAATTGTTGTGGAGGCCTTCTGGGCCTTGTGACTTGCACCCTGCCAACCACTTCCAAATCACTTCCACATCACTTCCACACCAGCAGTTCCACATGTTCTAACTTGACATCCAAATTTTAACTCGGCCTTCGCATAACCAAGATCACAAGCTTTGCCGTGAGTTTCCACAGTCAAGTCAGGTATTTCAAAAACATGTTGTTTTTGGCAAAGACCAGAAGTGGACTCTACTATGCTCTACTTAAATGCATGAAATACATATCAAATATATAAATATAAATTTATGATAGACACTGATAAACAACAAACACCACACATATCTCACTTAAATATACTTAAATATCATTAAGAACTGTGAAGAGACAAGAAAGACCACCGCGGCTTCGGCGAGGCAAAATTTACTCCCTGACCTCACAGGGCTGTTGTGGCAACAGCTCTATCTACACTTTTGCCCAGCAAGGCCACTGATGCAATGCCACTTGTAACATGCAACACATTGCAAAACTATTAAAAAAGAAAACGTGGTAAAACTATGCAATTTGATGAATACGGAAGAATACAGAAAACATATGATTATGACATGATTATGACATGATTTGAGCAGCATACAAGGTTTGGCAATTCATTACATTGAGAAGAGAACTACAGTGTGTGGAAGGCCATAATTTGAAGAGTCCCTTATGCCAAACTGAACCTTGGAAGCTGTCGTCTGGTGGAAACACTATGTGCATGAGTCCTGCATGAGGCTGCTGCAATGATGATCATGTCTTCACTTATGGGATGGAGAAGCTCGGTGCATATTTTGCAACAAAAATCACACATAAGACTAAGTGGTTAACTTCTTATATAATTACCATTAATTATCAAATTGATTCAAATTGAATATATTAAGGTTTGCAAATGCTGGTGAATTGCTGGTTCTTGTCTTGCTCTGCACCCCTTGACTTTCTCTGCTTTCATGGGTTCCATATGGTTCCATCATGGCATGTTTATCATGGCATGGCATGGCAAGTGGAGCGTTTGGCATTTGATCGAGGACTTGCACTCCTCAAGTTCTCAAGCCAGACTGGGAGAACCCGGATGTGAATTTCGAATGTGCGGCAAATTGGCCACCTGCAACGTACGGTGCGCAAAGGAACAGAAACTTTAGCTTCAGAAAGATCAGACAGACAACAAAGTTATATTTAAATTTAAATGTTTAATCAGTTTTAATCTATTTGTATCAGAAAAAAACGTCTAATTAATGGTCATGACCTGCAGGCAACTATTGGCTTCGGTACTGCGCAGCAGGTGGCAACTATTTGCGTCACATTTGTCGTTACATTTGTCGTAGGAAGTCCATTCAGATAGTTCCCAGTTGTTCAGTCCATGAGCTGCACCTGTTATGTGGACTGTGGATGATGTGGATGGCCATCTCACTATATTTCACTTCTCACCACATAGCCCTTGAAGCCCCTGGTCAGGTCAGCACATGGCATGGGCGATGACTCCCTCATGCAAAGTGGGCTGGCTGTCAGTCAAACAGAGCTTCAGCAGCATTGTGACATAGTGCAGCAAATTTCAGCTGGAAGGCAAGTTTATTCCTTGAGGCCTATTGAGGCCTTGAGGGATAGAGGACAGCTGCTGTGTTCTGTTCTTGTTGAGCCCCTTGGCGCAAAGGGACAGCTTGGCCGATGCTGAGAAGAAAGCCTTGGATGCTTGCCAGAAGAAGGCCTGCCATTGTACTGGAAAGCCGTGTTCAGTATGTCTATGGATGTCTATGTCATGGTTTGGGTTGGGACAGTTTGGCAGTGTTTCTGTGCAGGCGATTCAACACTTAAAAGATCTCTTTAAAGATCTTCAAAGATTCTTTATACAGTATTTTAAAGATTTTGAAAGTGATGTTTGGACATGTCTGGGAAGGCCACTGCCTACAATGGCGAGACCTGCTATGTCTTCGACCGGGACGGCAGCGGTTGTCGCCGTCAGCGCTGTGGTGACGAGATGTACGATGCTTCAGTGTATCTTGGAACTTGGAAAACACACACGCACACACGCACACACGCACACACACACACACCTGTTTGATATAGATTGATTACATTTGACTTCATTTGACTTTATTTGACCATGAAACTCGTTTAGCCTACTGACATGACCAGCAACTCCTTTCCGCATACGCAGCCTGGCATGGCCACATTGCATCGACTTGACAATGGAAGATACCAGGCACAAACATCATGCGTTGAGGTTTGGGGAGATAAATCGAGCACGTTGGAACATGGCAGGATTCTCGTTTTTTTTTTGCTAGGACTGGGGGTAGACTAATGTACTCTAATGTGTGTGTGTGACTAATGTTAGTGAACCTGCTTTTCTTGGCTGCAAGGCAAGCTTGCTGCAAGGGCAAGGTCTATGACCGCCAGACAGAGGCCCCAAGATGAGCTGTCAATACGTTGAGCTCGAGTTTTTTCTGTTCCAAGCGATGCTGTGAGATGTGGGCGTGACCGTTGTGACACAAGTCCTGTTTGTGGAAGGCTCGAGCTCAGGCTACAAGTTAGAGAGAGAAGCAGTTACACTTGTTGACCTGAATCCTGTCGCTAGTGGAAGCGACTTTGCATGGAAACACTCAAGCGACGTGACAACACATGATTAGCTCAAGTGGAGTTTGCATATGTTCACATGATTTTGCATGAATTTGATCATTTTGAGCATGAACTTTATTCAGAAAAGGACACGCGAGCAATCGTGAGCACTCACTCTGCAAAGATGCAGCCATTTGCTTCATCCACCTGGGCGCGCTTTCTTCCAAAGGCTGTCCGGGCAACCAGACACGGGCGCCGAAATTATCACGTCGCTGTCGTTGGAAGTGGCCCAGCAGGATTCTACACCTCAAAGTATCTTTTCAAAAAGGCTGGTGACAAGGTGAAGATCGACATGTTTGAACGTTTGCCAACACCTTTTGGCCTTGTGCGCTTCGGTGTGGCTCCGGATCATCCTGAGGTCAAAAATGTCATCAATGATTTTGGTGCCGTTGCTGAGATGAAAAACTTCAAGTACTATGGCAATGTGGAAGTTGGTACACAGCCATCCTTGGAAGCTTTGAGAAAGACATATGATGCAGTGGTGTTATGCACTGGTGCCAGCGGTGAAAGGATTCTAGGAATCCCAGGAGAAGATTCTTTGGGAGTTCTAGGCGCCCCAGCATTTGTGAAGTGGTACAATGGACATCCAGACTACAAAGATCTGCAGCTCCCAAAGTCTGCAGGTGAATCTGCCGTGGTTTTGGGTCAAGGAAATGTTGCTTTGGATGTAGCTCGGTTACTTGTTCGTTCACCAAAAGAGCTCGATGCCACGGACATGGAACGTGACGCAGTGAATGCAATCGCGGCATGGCAACAAGCAGGTTTGCGAACAGTTCACATCGTCGGCCGTCGTGGTTTTGTTCAAGCAGCTTTTACCAATGCTGAGCTTCGTGAACTTTTGACATGTTCGGAAGATGTTCTGCCCGTGGTGGACCCAGATGAACTGGCGCTGTGTCGCAATGCAGCGTCAGAAGAAGAGCTCTCCAAGAGCCGAATGAAGAAAAGATCCGTGGATATTTTAGAGAAGATGGCAGCAAATTTCGCAGATGTTGAAAAGACCAGCAAACGTGTTCTCCGTCTTCATTTCTTGCGATCACCTCAGGAGGTCTTGTCAGAAGGTGGTGTCGTCACAGGAATTCGCTTAGCTCGGATGCAGCTTCAAGGTGAAGCGGGACGACAAGTCGCGGCTCCATCCTCTGATGCTGCTCTGGATATTTCATGTGGCTTGGTTGTGCGAAGTGTCGGCTTTGACATTTTGCCCTTCCAAGGACTGCCTTTGAAGTCGAATAGAGTGCCACACACGCAGGGTTGTGTGGAACAATCTTCCGATGACCTGGGTGGTCTTTACGTGTCTGGATGGCTGAAAAGGGGTCCTCAAGGCATCATCGCCTCCAACATTGGTGACGCTCAAGAGACAGCTGCGAAGCTGTGGAGCGATTTGCAGAGTCAGAATGCCAAAGCTACAGCTGAGAGTTTCGTGACCTCCTTGCAATCAACAACTGCAGTGGTCGGCTTTCAGGACTGGAAACGCCTAGAGGCGGAGGAACTTCGTTGTGGCCAAGAGATGGGCAAGGCAGCTGCCAAGTTCACCAAGGTGCCAGAGATGCTGAAGTTCTTGGGAAAGTGAGCCGCTGAGATACCGAAAGGCTCCTATCAGCTGCGGTAAGAAGGGATAGTATCGGAATGTATCGGATAAAACATGATAGAAATATGAAGAAATCTCTGCTCTTGTGTGTTCTCTTGAGGTCTTTTGCGAACAGCTCAGCTCACAGTTTCTGATACTTTTGAGGTATTGTTGCTAGCTTTCTTTTCTTCGGTTCAAGAGATAAAGAAAACATACCAGTTTATCACACTTGCGATCAATCAGACTGGTTTGTGATGGCTTTGCATGGACATTGATCTCTGCACCATTTAGGGCAGCTAGGGAGACTTTAGCTCTCAGCAGACTACGAATTCTTTTGTTGCCAGTGAGAACTCTTTAAATCGGAGGAGAGACAAGTCCCTTGGATTCCTGGCTTTCAGCGGCTGTCCAGAAGGACTGTTTGTCGAGACTCTGATTGCTATGCAATTTGTCAAAAAAAGTGAAGGGATTTTGACAGATCCTTTTGCGCGCAGGCAGAGATGAGTTTTGTAGGGAATCTGTAGCTGTCATCAACCCATGCTGTCCGGTGCTATATAGACATTTAACTCAATGCAAACTTTTTGAATTGACAAAAGTGTACGTGCCTTTTGTGAAATGTATTGCAAGTGCACTGCTTGATGTGCAAACTGCTCTGCCTCCACAGGGTTGCTGCGAGGGCGTAGTCTTCAAGGCGCAGACTGAGGGCTGCTGCCAAGGTCGCATCTACACCAAAGACACTCGGAGATTCAAAAGTTCGGTGGCGTGAAGCGCAGACTGTCCATGTCTTTATCCAACTTAATGGCTTTTCCGATCGAGGCTTTTCATGGCTTTTCTGTTTCAATGGCTCCGAGAAAACATGAGAAAACAACCACCAGCATCCACCAGCCATCTGAGGCCGTACAAAGCTGCTGTGGAGGTCAAACCCTCTACGACAGTGAGACGCATGGATGCTGCCTTGAGAAGGGTCCGCAGGTGGAAAATCAAGCCAAAACCAAAGAAAAAAAACAACATCTGACTATATTGATGTATTTTGATGCCATTTCGAGGCTGAGTTTGTTTTGAATATTAGAGATCCTTGTACTGCAGTTGAGGATTCTGAGAGATGAGCTGTTACCCTTTTTTTTGCAACAGTGAAAACAGAAATGTCGGTCAAGTGAATCGAAGGACGCCAGTCTGCAAAGAACTTTTTCAAACTGTAACGGAAATGTGCGCATTGAATCGCATTGAGACATTTGCTGTCCACGTTTGGGTATTGGGACAGAACATTGCAGTGCCAGGTGTACCCTTATGGCGGCTACAATTGCTGCCGACGGCCCAAAGGCATCTGTCGTATCCGTCCTGGCAAAGCGAGTTGCTGCAGCTGACGTCACAGACCCCTGCAGCTTGGCTCGCAGTCGGAGTTTTTGTCATTCAACGAGAAACTGATTTGCGGAGGGAGCCCAACATAGCCCAAAAACAAGTCAACTAAGTCAGAATATGTTAAAATTTTGAACAGTTTGAGGTGTACAACCCTCTAGAAGAGCCACTGTGGGAAGAAAACCGGAAAACTCAGACAATTAAAGAAATTATAGAAATTGGATCTACAATCTGTACACATTCGTGTCTGCGTTTTGAGCCATTGCCATGTGTTGAAATGAAAGAGTCGACCTTTTCTAGTTCCGAAAAGCAAAGGAACTGCAAATCCCAGTTTTATTTTTGACAAATGAGAGGCAGATAATCAATATCGGCAGTCTATGAAATTTATGAATTGCTGATATTTGCTGATTCCAACATCGTGCAAAACCATGCAAAACCGAGGTTCGTAGCTGACGCAGAGCTGAAGTGGCATGAAGTGGCAAAGTCCATTGAGTGAAGAGATTCGGGTGGAAGTTCATGCAAGATTCTGCAAGATTCTGCAGAAAAATCAGTGGAATTCCTGGCTAAGACCTCACCTGGAGGCCTGGAGGAATTTGAATGTGAGAAGAAACCAACTCACTCACCGTTAGTTTTACAAAGGCCAAGCAAAGAGATTGACCTGGGCGGAAGTGGCGTGGAAAAGGTTTGCGCACTGTTTTTCCTGTCAATGATTTTGATGTTATATGATTTGTATGTAAAGCCCTTCGAAAGCAATGGAGAGAGCTTGACGGCAGCTTCAGAATTGCCCTGATTGTGTTGCAATATGTTAACATCATGTTGCTTCTTCAAACTGTGCAAGGCTCGGTTTTCGCGGCGTTGGACTCAGTGCCGTCACGGCAGAGGCGGGGTTGAAAGTTGAAAGAGTTGAAAGAGTTGAAAGAGTTGAAAGCAAGAGATTGCTAGAAATTGGGCAATCTTTTGGCTTGGAATATCTTGTATTGGGGCGATCAACGTAGAGATATGTATAGAGATACGCCATGTCGCAAGGCTCTCCAGGAGAGGAAGCAGCTAAATGCCAAGAAGATCGAGCAGCTGAAGGCAAAGTCGCCAAAGTCGACGCTGCAAAGCCTCATCAATGTCTGAGAGATGGAGACAATGCAGACAATGCAGACATTGATGAGACATTGATGAGACATTGATGAGACATTGATGAGACATTGATGAGACATTGATTTCTCATCATTTTTCTGCCTCGACATGGCTCGATGGACATGGCGACACGGACGTCGACGTCACTGTGACGTCACTGTGTCCATGCAGTTTGCCCGACTTTTGCCCGGCTGCCCCAGGCCCGTCTCCGTGAACTACAGGGAGAGGACAGGCAAAGCCACGCAATGGGCAACACATGGCACTGCCACAGACGGAGTGAAAAAGAGTAGGGCCATAAGGCCTTAGTAGGGTAGATATGGGAAACTCATGTTTGATGCATCTCTCTCGTACGAGCCGTAGTTGGATTCTTTGCTTTTTCGAAAGTTCAACAAAGGACGCCACACTTTCGCAGCTTGAGTTTTGTTGACTGCAGTGCTTCTGCAATGTGTGGAGATGGTGGAGATATGTGGAGATTATGTTGTTTTTTAACATGTAAAAACAAGAGATCGCCTCAATTCAGTCTGAAATTGCCTTCAATCCGTGATATCCTGCGTGGGTTTCAGCGAGGCAACACTGGACAGGGAAGGGCTTCTTGGGAGGTTCATATCGAGTTTATAAATTGGAAAAAAAATGAAAAAAATGGAAATAGTTGGATAGGAACCAGTGTCAAAGAAGCAGATAGGAGAAACAGATAGGAGAAGCATTTCATACTTTCATACTGTATCAGATCGCAGGAGTCATCCGAAGAGGAAAGCGAGGACCTAGATCATCTTAGATGGAGCTCATCGTTGCACAGAGTCGCGTGAAATGATTTTGCTGTGCAGAAGCGATCATGTCTTTGGAGCTTTTGAGATCCCTTCGTTACAGCTGCGCATATTATATTGACTGCAGCTTAATCAAAGCTGTTCAGCGTTCAACGCCAGGCTTTTTCAAGACACATTGACAGGACATGGCTTTGCCATCACAGAAGGTTGCTGACCTCAAGGTAGCTGCTTCTGGGGTGAACAATCATATCATTGATTATCTTGATTTATCTCGTTTAAAATCATGTGTACAATGATAGCATATAGCAGCAAGACAAAGCTGCCTGTCAAACTTGTTGTCTCGTATCGTATCCGTTTTTGGAAAGTCCTTTGCATTCCTTTGTGCTGAAGGCGAAGATGGCCATAATGCGAGGTGAAGAGGCGACCTGGAGCCATGCTTTGCATGGCAGAGCGATGGAAAGATGGAAAGGGATTGGAAACGGATTGGAAAGGTTACGAAAGTTATGAAAGTTACGAAAGTTATGAGAATCGGAGAATTTGGAGATGGCAAAACCACAGGTGCCACAGATCCCAAAGACTCCATCGGACGAGAATCCGGAGAATGAGGAGGACGTCTTACACCCTGGCCGTAGGGTGTGGCTAAGCGTCGGACACTGTTTTTCTGACATGAATGGAATGGAATGCCAGCATATGCCAGCCTTGATTTTCTGGTGACGAAAAGCAAGACACAAGTCGCTTCGCGACAAAGAGCACCCAAAGCAAAATTCCGTTTTGGTGAGGTTCTGGTGTAAAGGGTTGGCGTGAAACATGCCATATAAAACGTATCACATCGAATGCCAGTAGTATCCAGTAGTGCCCTAAGTAAATAATGTAAAACACCTGCGGTGTTTAAGACATTCGGTGTAACATGTTTTGCAAGTGCAACAGGATATTAATGTAGAAGGCTTGCAGTGTTCAAGAATCTGGTCTATATCCAAAGTCTTTACATAGAATTTTGAATACCGTGCGTCCTATGTTAAGCATATGTAGAGCCCATGTTGCGTTTGTGCTCAAGTAATTCAACTGCTTTCGGCGCATTCCACCAGCCAGGCTCTGGGAGTTTGCATTGGCAAAATTATGCTATGTCGAGATGCCTTTGCAAACACAGCTTGATGTGGAAGCTGGTAAGTGAGTGGATATAAAAGGTGTGCAGGGTGTAAAAGTATGTTTGCAAAAGCTGCCTGGCGGCAAGCTGCTTTGCGTAAAAGGCTTTTCTCATAAGCACAAGAGGTTTTGTGCACGAAGCTTTTCGCGTAAAAGGTGCTTTGCGGCTTTATGTAATGCACGCCGTCAACACATGTTACACGCGCTCTTGTATTCAAATATTGAAACCAAAACTACGTATGTACATGCAGACGTGCTGATATAATATATATGCATACAGCATACTGGTACATACAGGCGAGAAGAGGGATGGAGGTTGGCACGAAAGCTAGTCGACGGGGAACGTGGCTGGTTTAAACGCTGATGCTGATTCGTGCAAAAACTGTATTCGAAGAGGACGGGGGAGGAAGAGAAGGGAAGAGAAGGGAAGAGAAGGGAAGAGGAGGGAGGAGAGAAAAGGATAGACAGGAGTGGATTTCTGAAGGTACTGGTGTTCCTCGCGACTGACGGCTTGATCATCAGACCCTGGTGCTACCAAGATACTCCTGCTAGTTTGTTGTACCGACGGCGTAGCTCACTGCCGTTATTGGTGGCGTGGCTGGTGTTGTTGGTGTTGCTGCTGCTGTCATCTCTCCACACGCCCTTCTTGCATCGGGTCGGGGGATTCCAATTATTTTGGCCATGCAGGCGGACATGCGAAGCATGCGAAGCCTCGGGAACAATTGAATGTATGGGATGCACACCTGGGAATATCTGGGAATAGTGGAATGATGTCCAATGATGTCCAATGATGTCCAATGATGTCCAATGATGTCCAATGTACATTTGGAATCACAAATCATATGTTTTGGTTATGGGTCACAGACAGTGTAAGAATTGTTTGGTTGGACTGTCAGCAAAGCAGGAACTTGGGGAAGACCTGAGCGACCAGGGGTGAATGCGGAAGGATAAACAGCACAGTTGTAGACTGGAGCAAGTAAAGAAGCATAAGAAGCATGAATAATTTCAATCAATTTCAAGTGAAGATCGCGAAGTCAAAGATGCGGAAAAAAAAACAGTGGACAACAGCTATTTGCTGCAACACGTGCATGCGTCGTTTAGGAAGAGGTCATGTGGCCCAATTCTGTACAGATGGCAACGCCTAAGGCGTTGCGTAGCTTGTGCTGCCAAAATTTGCAGTGCAAGTTGTGGTCACTCCAGGCTGCGAGGGAAAAAAACAAACCAGAATATCATGGTTCTTTGATGTTCTTTGAGTCCATTCAGCAAAGAACACGCCTCAATTTTGACATTGACTCAGTTTTGCATGTCAGGATTGGAAGATCAATATTTGCTTTCTGAGTTTTGTGACGGTGGTACGCCTCTCATATGTTTTTTCAACGACAACTTCGTTTCTGTGGTGAATGTTTGACTCCGACTGATGCAAGGATTTTTTTTTGCAAATAGATCACCTACAACACATGCAATAATTAAAAGGCAAGTCAATGGTTTGTTTGCATCCCAATTTCTAGTAGAAGCATCATGTCCTTCGATGGATATGTTCAAATGTTTGAATGCCCATGCGCTGAGCAACACATCACTGGTCACCGAAATTAGAGGTGCAGAAGCAGATATGATTAGTTTAGAAAGGTTAGAAGAAACTACTGTCAGGGAAACCAACAGAACCACATTATTCAATCAGAATGCACCGAAACAAAACCATGATTGGAGATAGCATGGGATAGCATGGGATAGCATGGGATAGCTGTGTTTTGGCCGTGGTGACTTGAACCTCTCCGGTGCCATGCCAGAGATACGCCGTACAAAGGCGGTGCTGTCCAGGCAGCAATGGAAAGAGATGCAGAAGAAGCGCCAGGAGGACGGAGAAATGGATGGAGAGGGACGGGAAGATACGGGAAGTGCCATGGAAGTGCCGGGGCGAAGGGAACAGCTTGACAATTTGACAATGATGAAAATCAATGAAAACACACAACATTTATAAGTTTCTGTTCATGGTTTGCAGGAGATTCAGGAGATAATGGGACAAAAACAAATCACATGAAACACAGAATAAATTGATAATATAAACTGACAAAAAAGCATCGAGTGGTCTGATCAGACCTTTCCAAAATGCATCGCCAATGCAGGAAGTTAAGCGTCGCCTGGAGTTGAATGTCATGGCCCAAGAAAACTGAGGGCATCTGAGGGCATCTGGCCCTGAGGGCAGTTGCAGAAGTTGTTTCTTGTAGGCAGACCCAACTGAGCCCAATGCCGGCTAGTTGTTGTATGACACTTATATAATGAATAATTTTTTAATATATCATTCGATGCATTTGATTCTCCTTTCGAACAAGAGTTTTCACATGTTTTCATGGTGTCTGGCCCCAGGGCAGCGTGAGCTTGGATGTTCAGATCTCAGAGCGACATTGCTTGAGATTTTTGACCAATGCAAGAATTGAATTCGCCACTCCATCAAAGTTCTTTGTGGTGACAATTTGTTTAGGACTCTTGAAAGATCAGCAGAGTTGTTATTCAACTGTGTTGTTATGGTTCAAGTTCGTCTGACAGACTGGCAAGTGCTAAGTATCCCACTCCCAAGAGAGATGGTAGATTGAGCCGCCACAGGACAAAGAAGCCTTTGCACACTTTCCCAGGGCCACAATGGATCAGCAGGAGGGAAAGCCGGCCAAAACATGCCGAGCAGAATCCGAGCAGAATCCGAGCAGAAT
>Ga0126342_10018131_pt1 | contig 12093 bp, 9 predicted proteins | sample Cyp1metagenome_FD_92528 | JGI IMG/M metagenome (GOLD analysis project Ga0126342, IMG submission 92528) | Coral microbial communities from Lord Howe Island, Old Settlement Bay, Australia - Cyphastrea 1 metagenome | ecosystem: Host-associated > Invertebrates > Cnidaria > Coral ... | reverse complement strand
TAGGAAACCTTTCGGAGAGATTGGTTGTTGTGAATCACGGATGGCAGAGCGAATCCACTGATGGACCGCGAGGTGGTTGGAGCTGTGTTTTTTGGAGTGGCTGCAATGGTTGCAGTGGTCACCATACATTCATACACTCATTCGTTCATTCATTCATTCATTCATACATACATTCCTATATTTATATATATATATATATATATGTATTCTATATCTATACCATTATATCATATAACTTAACTACATGTATTTATCCCTTGCAAGTCCAACAGGACCGCGTGCCCAAGCCCGCCATCTTCCGTGCAGCGCTGAAGCCCAAGCTGTGTCACCTGGATCCGGCCCAATGGCCCGGCCTTTTTCGGCAGCTGTGGAATGGAGCTTTTGAATGGGAAAACCCACCATGTTTTCTAGGTAAATCAACCATAGTTGGGATATCTATGGTTAATGGTGTTATTCTATGGTTAATCTATGGTTAATCTATGGTAAATTCCATATTACCCTCTGGTAAACATACATATATAGCTATTGAAAATGGCCCATTTATAGTTGATTTACCTATCAAAGTGGTGATTTTCCATGATTTTCCATAGTTTTTTGTATGTTTACCAGAGGGTAGATCAACCATAGTTGGGATGTATGAATGGTTAACCTATGGTTAATGATGGTTAATAATTGGAATAACAATATATGAATGGTTATGATTACTAGGTAAATCAACCATAGTTCTGGGTAAATTATAACGACCTCACTGTTCTCCCGAACCCTGGAATCATGGTTAATAAGGGGAATCATCCCAAAATTTCCGAACTATTCAGGTTAGTGAAATATTGTAATTTACCCAGGTAGTTGGGATATTAAGGGTTATTAATGGTTAATGTTGGTTAATGATGATTAAACATGCTTATTAATGGCTAATGATGATTAATGGCTATCTGGTTGGTGGTTTGGAACCATGGAATTTTCCTGGTTAATTTATGGTTAAATGGTTAATAATTGGATATAATTGGAATAACAATATATCTGGTTGGTGGTTTGGAACATGAATGGATTATGACTTTCCCATCATATTGGGAATGTCACCATCCCAACTGACTTTAACTCCATCATTTTTCAGAGGGGTAGGTTGAAACCACCACCCAGGGTTTGGGAAATCTACGGAAACTGGCATGAACAACTGGGTTTTTTGAGTTGCAAACTGGAGATATGAGAGAGAACTCTAATTGCCAAGCTGGGGGAATCCAACAAGTCGTTTCTTTTTTTGAGTTCCTTCAACAAATCCAAGGTAATGGAAAAGGACAAACTATGTACTTTGTGACCTGGCTGAGATGGACCCCAAAAGGATGCGGAACAGTCGGAAACTTGGAAATGTGTGGCAAATATATGTAAATATCATACATATCATCTATACAAAACCATCCCGGAAGCACTTTTCGATCTTTCTGGATGTTACTGTAAGGCGTTTTAGGGGGTTAGATGAGTACCGCCTATGCACCTCATATTCACATGATGGTTGGTTGAATCTTCGTTGTGATATCTTGGGATATCCATGAGCATCCTCCTGCCTCAACACCAGTAGATTTGAGGGATTGTCGGTCAATTGTGTGTAATTGAGGGGTTCTACTTGCGCCTGGGGGTTATGTATCCTTTGTATCCCCACTTGTGCTGATTGAAATTTTGCATAAAAGATATGGGACCTCCAACAAAGTCGATTTTGTGGCAGTTTCATGACTTGTACACTAATGTATCCATATATCCCCGCTGAAAAAAAAAGCCAACGTATATGTGCACATATGCCAACCTTTTGGTGGCACTGTTGGTCAACCCTCCAATGTTAATCCCAACGGCCCATATTGGCCCCATATTATCGCGCCCCCCATTTGGTGAGGTGGATCTGACAGAAACCAAGAATAAAGGCGCCGGGTAGCAGAGATAGCATCGAACATGGGCGGGAAGTAATCCCAGGTTTTGAATTAAAGAGGTTGAACCGATTTGCTTGGCAAATCGATAAATCATCCTCAGTTTTTGGGCTTGCAAGAGATAGCATTTTTCAGAGTTAGTTATTGAAGCATTCGCTCAATAACCGTGAATGACTGAGTCAGTACAATTCTTCGTAGAGTTGTGGCTTTCACTGAAAAGGAAACCACAAAAAGGGTAACTTGATGTAACTTGATTGAATGTGAAATAATGTGAATGTTTGGATTACTGCATCTACCTCTGGTATTGGGACCCTCTAAGTCAATATGCATTATGCAACTATACTTGTTGATACATGGTCGTTTGCACAGTTTCTCACGATACTTCTAGGACTCGATGATACTTGAGTCTTGAGCTTCAGTGAGGTTTGGCTTTGAAAGACCCACACATATTTTTGGATTTTGTTGGACATATTTCGTAGTAGCCAAAGTTGTTGCGATGGAGGGAAACTCGTCCATGTCTTCGGGGAACGGGACACCTATGTTCATCATCATGGCTGCAGTCATGTAGCTATTCCAGATCACATCACAAAGTTGGACACCTGTTTTTTTTATTGTTTTTTGGAGTCAAAGATCATTTGACCATAGAAATACCCTCTGGTAATTTAACATAGCTATTAAACATTGCCATTTATACTTGATTTACCCATTAACAATGGTGATTTTCCATAGTTATGTTAGTTTACCAGAGGGTATATATATATAGATAGAAAGAATAGTTGAAAGCTTGTGGTTAGCTATGGAATTGTGTGGGTCATATGCTCACGTTTGGTTGGTGAGCTGCCCGCAAAAAAAAATGGTTAGAGACCCATCGCAAAATCCCATTGCCGATGAATCCGCGGATTGCCAGCCTACACCTGTTGGTTATCATCATGATCATAATGACTAGGTCAATCTTACATGGATACTTTAATCCTTTAGTCTTTTGGTATTAATGGCAATATCTACTAACCAGCAAAGAATTTAAGGGTATCTAAGATTGGCAATGATAATGACAATAATTCTCCTCATCATCCTCATCCTCATCTTCATCCTCGTCCTCATCCTCATCCTCATCATCGTCATTATCATCCTCATCCTCATCCTCATCCTCCTCATCCTCCTCATCCTCCTCATCCTCCTCATCCTCCTCCTACTCCTCATCACCATCATCATCATCATCATCACCATCACCATCACCATCATCATCAGCATCATCATCATCATCACCATCATCATCACCATCATCATCATCATCATCATCGTCATTGTCACCATCATCATCATCATCATCATCATCATCATTATCATCATCATCATCTCATCATCACCATCATCAGCAGCATATTCATCATTCATCATTCATCATTCATCATTCATCATTCATCATTCATCATTCATCATCATCATCGTCATCATCGTCATCATCGTCATCGTCATCGTCATTGTCATCATATTGTTTCCATCTTTATTTCCATCTTCATATTCATCATCATATTCATGTTCATCTTCATCTTTAAATTCATCATCAGATTCATATTTATATTCATCGTCATATTCATATCCATATTCGTACTCATACTCACATTTATATTAATGTTCATTTTCCCCACCTGCCAGGTGAGGGTCTCTATATAGATGTTATCAGAGGTGCATCTCTCTGCCTTCCGCCTCTACCTCCATCTCTGCCTCCTCAACCACGAGCTCCAGAGCTGAGTGGGCATTGCCGGACCCAACTGCGAGCTCCGGATCTCAGTGGGCACTGCCGGACATCAACCGCGAGCTCCGGATCTCAGTGGGCACTGCCGGACCCCAACTGCGAGAGCCAGATCCCAGGGCGCACCGCCGGACCTCAGCTGCGAGAGCCAGATCTCAGCGGGCTCTGCGGGATCTCAATTGCGAGCGCAAGGTGTTCATAGAATGCCGGCTAGAATGTCAGATAGAATGCCAGATAGGATGCCGGATAGAATGCCGGAAAGAATGTAAGAATAGATGTCAGATAGAATGTCATGGTGGGGGCCACATGAAGAAACTTGTTTTTGTGTTCGCTTTTTGCTACTGACATGTATCAACATCATTAGCATCCTACATATATATCTACATCATTCATATTTACCATATCTTTTGGATATTAAGGTTATATAAATATATATCTGGACCAACTGACTAATATTTTTCAGAGGGGTTGAAACCACCAACCAGATATATGTTACATATCATATCACTATGTTTCTTTTGCCTATTTTCTGATTTCCTTTCGCCAGGCCTCTTACAGGACCTAAGCAAGGTCAGCTGGGGGCACTTGAAGCTGCGGTCAAAAAATGCCAAGGTCAAGAGCTGCAGCTGGCCAACATCAACACCTCAGAAATTGAGATAACCCTTGAAAAACCGGGATGCATTTATATATCTCTCTCTCTCTCTCTCTCCCTCTCAATCAATCAATCAATCTATCTATCTATTTATCTATCTATCTATCTATCTATCGATCTATCGTTCTATCTACTATCTATCTATCTATCTATGTATCTATCTATCCATCTATCAATCAGCTATCTATATTCATATTTATGCATTAAAAAACATGGGTTGATAATGGTAGATTTATGTGTGTGTGTGTTTAATATTCATATTTATTTAACTTGGCTAGTTATTTATCTACGTATTTAGTTGCTCATGTATGTTTACGATAATCCTGGATTCTTATGTATATGTACGTGCATGTGTATTGTGACAATCATTTTTTCCAGCTTAGCATGGGTGAAAGTATGTGACAAGCTGGGGTAACTGGCTAACCTAACTACCTGACCAACTTTCTATGATGTAGCTAACTAACTAACTGACCTAACTTAACTGGAAAAACTGTGATGGTTGGGGATTGTTGACCAACTTACTGCAAATACCTTATTGGTTGTGGGGACACACGATGGGATGCGACGGGATTTTGATGTTCATCATTGGACCCGGGAAATCCGGGGGTGCACTATTTTCAAACAAGCCTCTGTGAAAAAAAAACGTATATATACTGTATATATATATGTGTGTGGGTGTGTATGTATGTATACTATTTATATTTTACCGTTGACAGCATGACCAGGGCCTTCTAGTATGTACATGTATATAAAATTATATAAATTATATATGGGTGCCTATCCGTGTTAATTTTGATGTATCTATTGTTTATATTACGTGTTTTTGGTGATGCATGTGTATATTTATATCTATATGTATGTGTTTGTGCATGCGTTTATGCATATACATGCGTAGATGTATCTTCATACATGTCTATAAATGAAGATCTAAGTGATCCAACCAATAAAGTGGTGGGGGTCTAAAGCCACCCACATTCTGGGAACGGATTGGGTTTTAGTGGTTTTTGGCATTGGACGAGTGGACGCCATTTACAGTAGTTGTTCCACTGCCAATTTTTGAGAATTTTTGTGTTTTTTGCAGAGGATCATCAAACCCCGGGTTTCTTTTGTGGCAATGTTTCACGGCCTGCATTGCATTTTTTTTAAATGGGTTGTGCACGAGGATCTAGGAATATCTATGACATCTACCGTTGTTTTTTGTTCCCGTTGTTTTTTGTTCCGGCGCAAAGGTAAGAACTTGGTACCCAAGGGTGAGCCTCGTCAGCGGCAGAACACCTTCGCTCCATGGCCGGAAGGTAGATCTAGAATCGGGGTGGTACCGTGGTACCATTGAAGTATCACTATCATCATTTATGATCACTATTTGGGAGAGTACCTCCCAAAGTAATAAACCATGGTTTATGAATCAAGGGTTGACATTAGCAACCATTGTAAATAACAATAGTAATAATTTATCTGTGTATTTTGTACCTAGTTAGTAACCAGAGTTTCAATTTTTAGCCCATGTATATACGGGAAAACAGGCAACCCAGCAGTGAGATCCCCGGTTTCAAGTCGCTTGAAGAACCAGAGGTTTACTAATCCAAAATAGTGTGAGATGAATATAAAAATGATAGATTAACAAACATAACTATGGAAAGATCCACCAATGTTTAATATGTAAATCAACTATTTCTACGGTCATTTTCAATAGTTTTTTGTATGTTTACCAGAGGGTAAACTCGACTTGGTGCCTTATATTGCAAAACCTGGTGTTTTCGCTAAAAATCCAACCGTCAACCCATTCCCAACTAGTTCTGGGCCTGAGATTCTGCTCCGGGTTGGGACCTTGATATTGTGTCAAGAGGATAAGGTCGGATGGCCCAGAAGATGACTCGAGCCTGTGACATATGATTATCATATGATAGTAGCATATATATATATAGTACCCTCCAGTAAATCAACATAGATCCTGGTAGATAGGGGTTGGAAGATTAGTTTCCTCTAAAACGGTGGTTTTCAGGGTCTATGTTAATTTACCAGAGGGTAACTTCATAAAGCTATGTGGCTATGTGGCTATCATCCAACGCCGCGCGGGGCCATGGCTAAGCGGCTAAGCATGGCTGGACCACACCGCTGAGGTGTTGATCCGGGATCCCTTGGCTCGTTTCATCTCGGGCTATGCTGCCATTGAGAAAGAGCTCAGGCAGAAAGAAGCTGAAGGATTGGCCATGGAGGACCCAGAGAGAGGATTGGAGACATTTGGAGACATTTGGAGACCATGGAACATCATGGAACTGGTTGGACATTCCGTAAGTTACTATGGTTACTGGACATGAACATGTATCAACTTTGATTTATCTTGACTTTGATTGGGAGATGTCATGGAACCTAATGGATATATATATATATATATAATATGTATGGAAAGAATAGATGGATATAATATGATACAATCTATGTAGTTTCTACGTTCAAGGAGCGTCCTAGTGGGGTGACAGTTCGCTGGAATCATGTCCAGAGCCAGGACATCCCGCAGCTTGGTGAACTCGGGGGGGTGGGTTTACAAAGCAACTTGTAACTGGGGACCACCAAAGGAATATACTACCCTCTGGTAAACATACAAAAAGCTATTGAAAATTGCCATTTATAGTGGATTTTCCCATTAAAAAATGGCGATTTTCCATAGCTATGTTAAATTACCAAAGGAATATATTGTACATGTTGCTAGGTACCCTCTGGTAAACCTACCAAAAACGATGGAAAGATCGACAATTTTTTAATGGGTAAATCAACTATTTCTATGTCCATTTTCAATAGCTATGGTTGTTTACCAAAGGGTAATTTGGAATGTAATTATACATATACTACCAGTATACATATTTGTGAATGGAATTCAATATAGTATACTCTACACATATATCTACACATATATCTACACATATATCTACACATGCGCACACATTTTTAGGTCGCCTTTTCATACCTTTTCCATTGGTCACTTTGCTGGCCACCGGCCTCCAAATGGTTAGCGGAATGAGCTGCGAGGAGTATCAGTTTCTTAGCGAAGCCAAGAACAACCTCACTGCAGCATGGCGAGAACGGGGCAGCACATGGCAAGTCATAGAAAGCCGACGGTTTTTGGTAGTCTAAGCTGGCACTTTTACGGGAAACTACGTAATATAACTAATATAAGATATAGGTCTATGAGTTCATGGTGGGTTTCCATGTTTCTTGGTTGAGTTCCCCCCTGGCAGCCAGCCTCAAGTTCCACATCCATAATCATCCCTGAAGTCATCAGGAAACTATCCAAGTATATCCAAGTTTAGGGGGTTGAGACCGATGAGCATCCCTCTACATATAGATAGATGTATTGAATACAATTCTCCAATTATAGTAAAATTACAACATGATAATGTCATCTATCATTGGATCATATTATAATAAAAGTATGAGCATCCATTCCAACAACTGGTCAGAAGCCACAAAAAAACTCCGAAATGTTGACCCCTTAGCGCCCCTTAGCTTTGGCCCCTTGGGACCGCGCTGGCAGCCGCACCAAGAAGCGGGCCACTCTCTTCTTGCATCGTTTCTTTAAAGATGGCGCCAACTACAGCAGCCCCTGAGTTGCAGGATCTCTTTCGGTCCAGTCGGAGACCATGAATTCCAGGTGTTCAACCTTTGTTCAAACATAAGTGCACATGATAAATGATAAATATATGTACGTAACATATGTATATGCTGTATATTGTTGTATGTTGTGTTTCAGGTGTTTCTCATATCCAATTCTGCTCCCGAGGTCACGTTTCTTCCATGTCTGTGGCTTGGTTGAGTCTCGCACTTGGGAGGGCACATGGCGTTTTTTTTCCAGACGTTTTTTTTTGCTATTCCCTGTTGTAATAAGGGGGATCTGGCTGGTGGTGTCAACCCATCCAGAATGAGGATCTGACCATATATGACCCATCAAACAATATATTCGATTCAAATATATAGTGGTGATAACCAACTGAAATCCCCCCGTTGGTTTGAACAAAAATGAATTACCATCAACATGGGATGACTTCACGCGACGGACATCTGGTTCAGGAGCATAAATTGGCCACAGAAATGCCTAAATTTTCTTAGATATTGTTAGATATATGATTATCAAATCATCCAAAATTCTATATGGAAAGACCCAAATCATCATAAATCATCCAGATGGTGTGGCATATCTACTGACGTTTGGAGAAACCGGTCAAACAGGGCTCAAGCTTCATTCTTCGCCCTGGCCAGGAGTATGTCGGCAGCGTCAGCAGCACATGTCGGGAGCTCCCCGGTTCGACATGGTACTGGGGGAATGATGGGTTTCACGATTTCATGAATGGATGACAAAATCTACAGGAAACCATGGATTTTCCCATTCAAAGAATTGTTTTTTCCTGTAAATTTATCTAAAGCAATCTTTTGATTTTTGATGTACGTTAGTGAAATCTGGTGAAGATGAAAATGGCTGGCAGAGGGATGTTTATATCCTAAAAGCATGGTGCTATAGAGATCCATTGCCATGCAAGTAGGGTTTGAAGTTTGAAGCAAATGAAGGTCAAGTTCCTCTGGAAGTGAACTTGTTTGAGGGTTTCTCAGTGTAGCATGGTCGATGGCTGGCCCTTGATGCCTCATTCTGCCTGCACTTGGTTCTTGAGTAGAAGCTGACGTTTTACTTGCCTAAGTTTTAGGCCCTAAAACAACTTTAATATAGCAAGCTGAATTTCATATGCACCGATTGTATATAGGTCGGAAGACCTTTTGGTCTAGCACATGAGTTGACCATTGGATTCCTGGCTGCAGCCTTGTTCCTTTATGCAACTGTGCCCCGCAATGCATTTTTTCGCATATTGTAGCAAAGCATAGTGCAATGGATGAGAGTCACAATGTGGTGTCCCATTATGCCATAGCAATGTTGGTTTGTAACATGTTATACCCTCTGGTAAACCAACAGAAAACTATGGAAAAGCACCATTTTCAATGGGTCAATCCACTATTTTTATGGGCCATGTTCATCCATTGGGTCCATTTTCAATAGTTTTTTGTATGTTTACCAGAGGCTAACTAGGCGAACTGGGGTTGATTGCTACGCTTAGCCTGGGCACCCACCAGGGGCGCCCAGGCTTCCGAAGCAGTGGTTTGCAAAGGTGGAGAATGCGACCCAGACCTGGCGGCTCAGCTGGCGGAAAATCCCCCATTTTTGTTGGGCGTCATCAACTGTAAATGGGCCATGTTCTATATAATCTATATATAAGAGTTATGTTAAATGACCAGGGAATAAGAATATATAAGAAAATGATATGTATAATTACTGTTTTTTTTCTTCAAAACGGGGCAATGAAGATGATAAAGATAGTGACATGTTCATAGTGATCCCGAGTCTGCAAGCCAATATTTGAGGTTCCAGACACGAAAAAACAACAAAGTCAGAGCGGTGCTGATGGGTTTAGGGCTTCTCAGGCTGGAATAGTACACCATTTTGGCTCACCCAATGACACAATGATGTGCAGTTCGCAGGCGGATTGTAAGCAAAAAACACATATATATATATATATATATATATATATAATGTGTATATATATATATATTAATAATGTATATATATAAAATGTATATATATATATATCATCATCATTATTGTATATATAACTGGGTTTAAGTCGGCTTATTATCCACTTACTGTACGATTTTCCTCACGTGCAGCCCATCATGCAGCCCCACATGCTAAATGGCCGGTTGAGGTGGCCACGGCCATTGCCGTTGGGTCAGTATTTTGCGAAAACCTGGGATTACCGCCTGGTAAACTGACATAGCTACGGAAAATCACTATTTTTCATGGGTAAACCGACTATAAATGAAAATGTTCAATAGCTATGTTAAATTACCAGAGGGTATGACTCCATGACCTATCCATGAGGGGCTCTTACTTTCACCCTTGAAGCATTCTGTTTGAAGACCCTGCCCCCGGCTTTGCAAATGAATCTCGGGATGTTTTTTGTAAAAGGGGTCCAGACAGGTTTACCCCACTGGTAGATTCAGATCTTAAGGCCTTAAGGTTCTAGAAATGACCTGACATGGCAATGATGTTACAACACAAGAGATGTTGATTCGGTGGGGTTCTGTGGATCATGGTTATTTTCTTCGACTTCCAATGGTGTCATCCCCAATGACTGGGACGAGAACATATTGGGACCATTTGTTTGGTTTCCAAAGGTCGAATCTTTATGAGCAACTGGGCCATCCACCTGTGGGGTTTCACCATTTTTTCCATGGCAAGGACCATGTTTCTGAAGAGAAGGGGCTGCAAGAAGGCCCTGGAAAGTTTCACCTCTTTCAATACAACTGAGAGACTTGGTCGACAAAAGGTCGGAACGACAGCTCCAATATTATATCTGTCATGGCTGTAGGCCACTGAAAGCAAAGTTGGAAATTGCAAGACTGGGATTGGAACATGGTATATACATATATATGTGTGTGTGTATTTATCTGTATGCATTATAGATATATGATATGCATATATATGTGTGTGTGTGTTCATCTATGTATGTATTGGCAGTATATGCGATGGAGAGAGGTACAGTACATGTGAGTGTGTGTGTGTGCGCGTGAACCGTTAGCGGTCAGGAATCAAGACCATGAATTCATTCAATCAGAGGGCAGTAGCACCATTACAAGTCTAGGGCCAACGAAGACACTTGCAATCGGTGATGGTACCAGGCCTGATCAGTGTGGCATACCTGCACTTGGTCAACTCTTGAACTGTTGTGAATCTCAGGCTGCTTCAGGTTAGGTCTGAATGAAAGAAAGTTTCCAGTGAACTCACAATCACTGTCAGGATTTCGGCTTAGGTAACCTCAAGGAGAGGACAAGCTCATCATTTTAAAGTTCCAATTACGGAGTAAGTCACTTACTCAATCAGCAGCAGTGTTTGGGTTCTTTTTTTTGCATGCCTGTATATATATATGTGTGTGTGTGTGTTTGTGCACATGTATTTATTTTTCTATTGTTTATTAAGTTTATCACGCACGCATACCATATGCACGTACATTTGTCCGTCCCTCTGTTTGGTGCGCCCAAGGCAAAGCACAGCTGTTTAGGGGAACCCCTTTTATGAAATTCACAGCGAAGAGCAGTGATCCAGTGGGGCTGTGCACGAGATACGTTCCCCTGAAATGGATCCAATCTTAAATTGAAAAAGACCTATCAGATCTCCAGCATGAAATGGTAAGAAAAAGGAGGGACAGGGTTGTATGATTGTATGTGTTTGTTCTTTTTTTTTGGTTACCGGTGGTTTATCCCATGGTTTTTTTGCCAGCCCTTTTTGCCACGTGGATTTTGCACCAAATCCCCAATGTCGGTGACCCCTCTTGATGTCGGTGGATCAGCTCAGGAGAGGAGGAAAATATGAGGTGGCCATGAGCTCGACCATCGCGGATAGAGAGCCTCGTCCTCGTGCAGAGCCCAAACGGTGTCGCCGCTATTGGCTAAGATAGAACCCTTCGCCAATTCAAAACCGTTTATTCACGTCGCTTCGCGACGGCAACCGCCCACACCGCATCGTAACTGCCAATGATGTCGGCCATTGAGACCAAAAACATCCAAAAGTATTGATTGTCGGAAAAAAAAAACGCGAAGAATTTGATAGTCATGTATAGCGGACCAACGCAGTTCAAAAAATAACGAAAAACATGAAAAAACGGCGAAATTGCTGTTATTTACAGTGTTTTTGCGCGGTGAGAAGCAGAAACCACTGCAAATACCATAGTTTT
>Ga0126342_10018130_pt1 | contig 12093 bp, 10 predicted proteins | sample Cyp1metagenome_FD_92528 | JGI IMG/M metagenome (GOLD analysis project Ga0126342, IMG submission 92528) | Coral microbial communities from Lord Howe Island, Old Settlement Bay, Australia - Cyphastrea 1 metagenome | ecosystem: Host-associated > Invertebrates > Cnidaria > Coral ... | reverse complement strand
TATATTATATATTATATATTACATATTATATATTATATATTATATATTATATATTATATATATGATATATTATATATTATATATTATATATTATATTATATATTGTATATTATATATTATATATTATATATTTTATATTATATATTATATATTATATATTATATATTATATATTAGATATTGTATATTATATATTATATATTTTATATTATATATTATATATTATATATTATATATCATATTATATTATACATATTGATCCAAACAAATGAACATGCACAAAATCCCAATGAACGACATGCCCAACAAACGTTGCTTCGTCCCTGGGAGCGCCAGCATAGCGCCGGTTGCGGAACCAGTTCACCACCTTCTGGATGTTGTACCTGGTGGATAATGTAGGTAATGATGAGTAAAATGTGGTAAAACAAACAATAATGATGGGATAATGATGGGACATTTTTTCCATAGTCAACCAATCTCATGCTGGCTGGCGGTTGTCCTACCCCTCTGAAAAATATTAATCAATGGGAAGGATTATCCCATACAAGGAGGAAGCAGCAGCAGCAGCAGCAGGCGGAAGCAGCAGCAGCAGGAGGCAGCATCAGCAGACAAGAAGCAGCAGACAAGAAGCAGCAGCAAGCAAGCAGCAAGCAAGCAGCAAGCAAGCAGCAGGCAAGCAGCAAGCAAGCAGGCGCAGGCAGGCAGGCAAGCAAGCAATCAAGCACGCAAGCACGCAAGTACGCAAGCACGCACGCAGTCACGCAGGCACGCAAGCAAGCAAGCAAGCAAGCAAGCAAGCAGCAGCAAGCAGCAGCAAGCAGCAGCAAGCAGCAGCAGCAAGCAGCAGCAACAGGTAAGCAGCAGCAAGCAGCAGCAAGTAGCAGGCAAGCAGCAGGGAAGCAGCAGGCAAGCAGCAGGCAAGCAGCGGGCAAGCAGCAGGCAAGCAGCAACCAGCGTTTGCCCCTTTTGAAAGAATGATCAAATATATTTTAAAAAAATCAACGCAATAAAAAAAAAAATGAACTTTTTCCAGGCGCACGGCCCCAAAACGAAGAAATCGTTCAATTACTAGAAGTTGTGGTGATGCCAAAATTGAACTTTTTCCAGGCGCACGGCCTCCCGATACGACTTTTACGAGCTGATACGACTTAACGCTAGCGCTTGTATATGATGGAAAATAAAAAATGTTTGAAACCACCAACCAGCAATCTTATGCGGGATAATGATGGATAATGTGGGATAATGTGGGCAAAACAAGGGGATAATGTGGATAACATGTGGGTAAAACAATGGGATTTACAAGGATTATGGTGATTTCATGGGGAAAATTCCATGGGAATCCCTTAGAAAGTTGAGGTTTTAATGGGAATAATGTGGGTAACATCACTGTAGTTATAGTATATCTATGATAGGATAAGAAACTATCTATAGGATATATCTATAGTATTGTCTATGATTATATGCTGTTATAGTATATCTATATTCATACAATGTGGGTAAAACAAGGCCATAAACCACCCATGGCTGGGAAATGGTTTTTACATACCACCTATAAAAATGGTGATGTCTGGGCGATGGTTTAAGGCATTGTTTTACCGACATTAGTGGAAAATCAACCAATCGCTGGATGACTATACAATATATAATGTGTATAAAATATGACATAATATACATACCATATGAAACCATATATGTATATTAATGCCATGTTTAACATGATATCTATAGAATCAGTTCTGTTTGATCCTTGAGGTCCTGGCCATGGATCAAATTTGCGGGAAAACACCACTTCACTATAAAAGGCTGGTTATGTTATGCACCCCGCAGAACAAATAGTTCTCAGGGAACCCATCAATTGCGGAAAGCCATCTTCCAGTCTGCCATTTTTCAAGATTCCACAGTCTTCAGTGGGTCCTGTGGTTTATCCCCCCAGTAATCCAGTGGCGTCCAGCAGCTTTATAAATGCAAAGAGTTCGCCATGAAAATATGTCAGCTCCTGTGAAGCTACATAGATGTAGGTTTAAGCCACCATGTGTATATAGATCATGTTCCTAGGGATTCCGTATGGCTTTTCCACATCTATTTCTATGTAAAAACCCCAGGGTTTGAATCAAAAGCATTGGGAACGTCTCCACCTGTCTGGCGGTCACTGGCGCGTCTGCATGTGGCTGGGGAAGGTCTTGAACCTCGGCCCACCAAAGCGCTGATCTGTGGGCTTCCCCAAGGATCTGCCAAGCTGCTGGTTGGTCATTGAAAACCTGGCCACAGGTGGGTTCCCCCACGGCTTCTAGAGCGACTGTCTCTCAGAAAACCGGTGGATCTTGAACCAATGAAGAAGCAGATCAAAACTATTCAAAACTCATCATCCGAAAAAACAAAATCAGACTGAAACATCTCCCCGAACGGTTCCCCATGAACTCCCTGAAAAACCGACACTCGCCACAGTGTAACCGCCTCCCAAAGGCACCAGTCGTTCCAGCGGCTCTGTACAAGGGAGTCTGCCATGAACCTGTTTTCTGTACAGCAAGGGTGGTTTAATGGAGATTTATGGAGGATGTATGGAGGTTTCCTATGTCATGGGGTTACCCTCAAATCATCCAAAGTCAGACAAACGATTTTGGTATATGTTAGTATTGAAACCCATGCTTGCGGGATTCCCTACTTTAAGAAAAACCCATATGGGGATTTTATGTAAACTATGAGGCTGAGCCAACACTAATTAAATGGGCTCCTTAAAATGACCTAACATCATCTGTACCATTCATGGGGATTTCATGCTGGCTTAGACAAGTTATACGGTAGCTTTATATATAGTTAACCAACATTAACCAACAAACATGCGGATTTATCCAACACAAACTTGAGCCCAACAAACATCGGCTTTGACGGTGGATAACCCCAACAAAGAAAGCCTATGATGGAGGGACCGGACACCCGATGATTTCCATGTCAAGCCTCGTAGCTTGGCCAAGTCTCTTGGGGCTCCTTTTTTTTTGGCCAGAGGGCTATATGGCTAACCTTAGAGACTCTGCAAACAACAAGAAGCATCAAAATAATTATATACAGTTATATTATATAATGAGTATATAATAATTATATTATACAATTATATAATAAGTATATAATTTATATACATGATTCCCCCCCGTTGATTGCAAAAGAAAAGTGACAAACAAGTTCCTCCATTTGTAGCATGTTGCAGCTCCAAATTAGGGCATCGTTTCCTGCAGGAGAAGGAACAGGGCCCACGCACGTTGGTGAACATCATTAGGTTGACCATTGGAATTATGGTGGAATATGGTAGATATGAATGGGCTTATAAATCTTCCATATTCCGGAAAAATAACTGGTAATCAGGTGAAGCCCATTTTTTATAGAAATATTCAATGATATTCAATGATATTCACCATATAACTGGTAGATATGGTAGATAAATCCAACTTACCCCCCTGGAAATAACTGGAGTTTGCTATGGAACATTATGGAACACCACCATCCCTTCGGTCGAGGCCTGCCATCCCAAGACTTCGAAGGACGCCGAGACGGGACGCGCATGGCAGGTGCCTTGGCGCATGGGGTTGCTGGGAATTTTGGGTGGAAAATGCTGGTTAAACCTTGAAAAACAGCGGTTTTATAGGATTCTAATAGGATTTCAAGGTGATCAAACATGGCTCATAGGGGAAATCCCTTACAAATGCAAATTTATAACTTGGAAAATCATCGAACTAAATTTGGAATGGTCCATTGCTGATACATTCTAGGATGTTCTAGGACTAATATCCACGACTCCATGTCACCGGCCGCGAGATATTTTCTAACTTAGACGTTGGTTCTACTGTACCCAGAAACTAAAGTAGATGATGATGATGATGATGAGGAGGAGGAGGAGGGTAACGACAACGATAACGATTGCGATCATGACAACAACAATAACACTACAAAAACAACAATAACAAACGATAATATTCCCAAATATTGCCAAGACAAATCATAATGAATCGTACTGATAACAGCAAGCGACAATGAACCTGAAACATGACGACATTCCCCTCCAGCCGAGGCGACCACCGGGCAAAGCCATTCCAGAGTTTCATGGCGGGAGAGGAAAACACTAGTGGTTTACCCTCTGGTAAACATACAAAAAGCTATTGAAAATCGCCATTTATAGTGAGTTGTCCCATTAAAAATGGTGATTTTCCATAGTTTTTTGTATGTTTACCAGTGGTTTAATCAGGAGTGACTAGTGGTCGACAGTCACCTGATGTGCTGAACCCAATCGCAAATCGAGACTACGAAGCCTCAGGGCTTCTTAGCGGTCAACAAAAAATGTTCTTTCTTGTAAGGTAACGCTACAAATCACAAATCACAACGAATCTCCGAAAAAGGTGTGGCTATAGATAAAACAAAAAAACTAGAGGCACGAATTGGTACCAATGGCCGGTGGAGCCCACGAATGACAAACATCACGGGGGAACGAGTTGTAGAAACCAACCAAGTTCACCCTGACAGGCCCTTCTGACACCACATCTTCACTGGTCAATGGTCGTAGATCCAAAAAAAAATACCGATTTTTCATACTGAAATTTCTATGAATCCCCAATGAATCACCATGAATTCATAGCTTTGTTTCATGGTTTTGGTCCATCCGTCCGTCATTTCGGATCAGCTGTGATCTCGATCAGCTGCGGCATGACGTGTTCATGATGTATACTATGCATGTCTTTAGTATGTACTCAGTATGTATTCATGCTGTTTTCAATATGGATTCACTATAATGATTCACATGTATGTAAACTATGTATTCATATGTATTCAAATTGTACATTCAAATTCTATTCAAAGGCTATGCTCCAAATGGAGAGATTCAAGGCAGCAATGCAGTGGGGTAAACTCAACATGGTAGAGCGAAGGGACCGGCTCCTACTGCTAAAAGTAGACAGATGTACACGGGGTGATAATACTACCCGAGTTGATATTGGATTGTATTGCAGATGTCATATATGGTTATAATCCCTTCCCCCGATTAAATGCCCCCCAAAGGAAACCCTGGTGTAGTACTTGATCCCTTCATTTGCGGAAAATCCCACCAGAAAAGACCGGCGGGCTGTTCACCTGCTCAGTTTTCCAATTTTGACGGTCCAAATCCATCGTCATCGCGGAATCAATGGTATGTGTTCATCGCGGCCAGCCCAGCTGTTTTGGGCGCTCAAAAGCCGCTGAAGCGCGGTTGACATGGAAAATGATGTTAATGGACACCATCCAGGAAGGCATTTTATCGAGGACTTAAAACGATACAATTTGTTCATCATCTTAACCAAAACTCATAGTTCATGATCATCTGGGATTTTCGAAAAAACCGTCCTCAATCTTCCTTATCCTCCACCACCGCTGGGCTATGGCGCTGTACACCCAGCAAGAGCCGCAGAAAAGACAAGCATTCCAAGTGGCAGATCGCCTCAGCTTGGGCACATCGATGGGCCGTGGCCCATTGTTTGGCAAATAGAAAATACCCCAAGTGTCAGGCAGCTTAATATTTGGGGATGTCTGAAAATGGCGGAGTCGTCCCTTATGTTGTGTTATTTTAGCAGGAAATATGATGATAAACCATCAAATGACCCCAAATCGTTGAATGATGTATGGAATGGAAATGAATTAATGTACTAGTTTGACCAGATGTCACCATCTCAATTGTGTTTCCACTTGGGGCCCCTATTTTTCCTTTCATCCAACAGCCCTGACAGTTTTATTTATCTGCAGCTGGATCAAATTTGCCACGGCAACCATCTATATACAGTGCCCATTTGGGCGTGCAGTAGAGATCCCCCAAAAGTTGGGGATAGTTGGGATATGGCCCAAATACCCAAGTGGAGCCCAAACGCCAATCGCATCTCTACCATTCTCTACCTATCCCTAAGAAACCACCCAGCCAAGTGCCAAGATAAGTCACCCATGCAAGTGTGGCAGTCGGCAAAATGTCGGTGAAGGGCAGAAACTCTTCTAAAGTGCCCAGAGAGCTCACCTCAGCGCCAAACACTGGCTGTGTGTCCGATTCCAAGTGGAAAATGGGAGGGGTTTTTACTGGGTTCTCCCTACTCAAATTTGGTGTTATTTGATAGTTGAAAAAGTCGTTTTACGCAACGCAACTTTTGGCCGTTTTTTTGTTGGGACACTGATGAATTGTACATCACAATTAATTCTGGGTGGTGGTTTGGAATTATTTTCCGTGTTCCCAAAAAAAATGGGAATTTCATCATCCCAACTGACGAACTCCATCATTTTTCAGAGGGGTTAAAACATGTTAAAACCACCAACCGGAATCCCATGACGGTGCTACCAGGACGGCCAAGGGTCACGCACCGCTAGACATCAAGACTTTCCTGATATTTTTTCCAAGAAAAAAACCGTCAATAAAAAAGAACAATGATTTTTTTTCCAGGAAAATTTGCTCATTGTTTCCCACATACTTCCTTGATCAAATATGTGTATATATATATATATATGTATATGATATAACTATATAATATATAATAATGTGTATATATAATTATACTTATATAACTTATTTGTGTTTTACTCTCCCAACAACCTGGATTGTATTGGCATAATGAAGGACTGTGTGTTCTATGGTCTGACTAGCCACTGGAGGGTCGCTTCCCAACGTTTGTATCCCAGCAAATGGATACTTGAGAAACATCCTGATCGCAATTTTCGAATGTGTTTATCTATGTTTATCATGGTTTATCTATATTTCATGCATCTACTTTTGACATGGCGACACAATGCCGCTACTCAACGTTTCTCGATTAACGCCTCCCTGCTGGACGAAAGAAAATGCCGGAAACATCGGTTGAAGGCAGTGGCTCAACACAGACACGTCCCCCCGGAAATTGCAGGGTGGCACCACGACTTAAGTTTCCTTCAGATATGGGTCTGTCTGAAACTGGATGAAAATGGGCTATACCTTTCGACATAGCCATCAAGTAAAAGGGAAACGTTTGATTAATCACTGGATGGAATTGGGTACCCTCTGGTAAACTAACATAGCTATTGAAAATGGCCATTTATAGTGGATTTACCCATTAAACATGGTGATTTTCCATAGCTATGTTAGTTTACCAGAGGGTACCCTATTTGCAGACAACCCCACATAGAAATGTCATGGGTCAGAAATTGTTTTCGGCCCAGGGGACCGCAGAGTCTGTTCATTTCAAAAAAACGAGCTATCCAATGTTAATCCAATTTGAGCCGTAAAAAAAGGAATATCTAACTTTGACCCATACCCTCTGGTAAATAAACATAGACCCTGAAAATCACCCATTTTTAGAGGAAACTAGTCTTCCAACCCCTATCTGGCAGGGTCTATGTTAATTTACTGGAGGGTACCCATATATTTATCAGTCGAAATTGATACTCCCATTGTTGATATTATCCATTGTTGATACCATAGAAAAATCCCACATCTAAGAATTAATTTCTGTATTGACTATCTGGGATTAGTTCTATGGAAACGTCATCGCTTGTCATTGGCTCTGTCATTGGACTAGGCCAGGTCACATGGAGACTACTGACACTTCGATGGGTGAACAGGTGAACATATACAAAGCACCTCAAAAAAAAAGCGAGTGATCACTTACTGTAATTAAGGATCAAGAATTCCACTTAAGAACTCTGTGGTGTTTTTGAAAAAATTGCAATACCCCAACTCCAACTTGTCTTGGAAGAAGTTACAACGAGCAGGGGTTGGGTCAACTGGGCGATTTCGTCAAGTTTTCGGATTGGACCATCCTCGATTTCAATGATAATTCATGGATGTTTCAATGTCCTGTTGGAGAACCAAAAAAAATTGAGGTTAGTACCAAATCCTCAACTTCAACGGGTACTCACTGTAAATCATCTACTTAAATCCAGGTTTGTTTTCCAGATGCCTAAGTTTCTATTGTTTTTTTAAATCAATATCCAAAGTGGTGATGTGGTTTGTCACCGACATTTCTATGTCAAAACTGGGTTTTTTTGTTGCGTCAACTCTGAGGATGGGACTGGTGACTGGATGCACCAAGCAATCCATGGCGGGGAAATGTGAGTTTTCTTGGTGGTCCCGTGGTGGAAACCAGCATGAACCAGCACAGTGACGACAGATATCTGGAAAAATTCCAAGATATTCAATAAGTGTGTCATGTTTTGATACAAGGAAACATGGGTTTGTCTGAAACTAGATTAATTACCCTAAAATTATCTAAGTTGATCATAACTCACAACATGTCTCCCCAAAGAACTCATGGAGAGCCCATCCCACATCCTTTTCGTTGCCAGGTCGCGAGTAAGCTTCCAAAAAGATACCTCGGCACAGGATCGACCATTGGAAAATTGAAACGGAAAGCCCCATGATCTGAAGATGCGAAAATCGAGGCGAGGTTTCCTCATTTTCCAAGCAACCCATTGGTTAACTGCTCAAAAATCAGGAAACCATAGATTCTTGAAACAATCAATGTGTATTCTACCCTTTGGTTATTTAACATAGCCATGGAAAATGGCCCATTTATAGATGGTTTGCCTATTACAAATGGTGATTTTCCATGGCTATGTTAGTCATAACCAGATGGTAATTCTAATGGGAAACAAACAACGGTGGCTTCGCGCGGCCAAGCGCTTCACACCACAACCACCGAGGTACTGAAGCAAAAAGCCGGCGATGGGGGCCCACATCAGGTCGGTGATCTGCGAGCAAGTCTTGGGATGAAAAAAATATGGGGTTTGGTTATTTACCCTCTGGTAAACTAACATAACTATGGAAAATCACTATTTTTAATGGGAAAATCCACTATAAATGGTCATTTTCACTTTAAATGGTCATTTTCACTTTAACAAACATCAATGGTTGACATTAGAACAGATATAGTGATAGTTATAATTTACCCAGATATATACCATCTGGTTATGAGTAACAGTTTGCCATATGGAAAGATCCACCCATTTTTAAATAGCCCAGGTAATAAATAGTAAAATCTAGGATTACCATCTGGTTATGACTAACAGTTTGCCATGGAAAATCACCATGTTTTTAATAGGTAAACCATCTATTTTCATGGGCCATCTATACCATGGTTACGTTAAATAACCAGAGGGTAGGGGGTTCCTAAGTCAGGAGGGTACCTCAAGCTCGCTGGATGGTTTATGGAAAAGCCAATTGAATATTTGATGGAGGATGACTGGGGGTACCCCTGTTTCAGGAAACCTCCAAATGAGTTGTGCACGATGATGTTTGATCATTGAGGATATTTAGCTATCAATGTAACTCCAGGTTTGCGGAATCCTGATGTTGGGCAAAGACCTTCGAAACGCTGCGACCGCTGCGAAAAGCGAAACAGGGGAAAGGCAGGGGGAACGCCAACCTGGCGCATCATGCCATGTCGAGTTGTGTTTTCTAGCAGGGGATCTATTTTCCTGGGTCGATTTTATTACCATTCCTAGCAAAAGAATGCAAAAGACTTATATCAATGGGAATTTCAGGATCCTAAAATGGAGGTACTGTACATTACTGTGCCATATAAGGCCATATTTTATGGGGAAAATCCCATTGATTATAGAACTATAACCAGTACGAAGGTTACGGCCGTATGCCGACCCATGTGGATCGTCCCCTCCGAAAAAACCACCGAAACAAGCGAAATGGTGTCTGGGTCCTCCCTTCATCTCCTTCAGCACTCATTCAACAAATATCAACAATATATCAACAAATTTGATCCTTCTACATTGTTGATATTTGTTGATTCATGATTTGAAGATCAACAAATGTCAACAATGTAGATCCCGCACCATAAGATCCCGAATGCTTGCAGAACACCATGATTCCACATGATGCTCTATGTTGTCTTTCGCAGACACCATAAGACATATGAGCCATGAAAAATACCCCTATCCCATCCCATTATACTGGTTGGTTAGTAGTTATCCCTATTATGGTTTATTATAATCCCCATTAAACCAGATAGTATGATCTCCATAATAACCTATCAACCATGGTATTTTTAATGGCTCATATTTCTTGATGTGAGAACTTGTTGTTGGATGTTCTTGGCGTTGAAATCTGGGGCACACCCTCCGCAGTCAAAGCCCAGCCTCCCCCACCAGCAGGATCAGATAGCTGGCCATTCCTTAGGTTGTCGAAGTCGCATGGATGGATGCAGTTTCTTTAGATATATATATATATATATTACATTAGATATCTATATAATTCTATATAAAATATATATATATAGATAAAATAGAATATGGATCTGTTCAAAGGATCCTCACTCAAATCCCACATATTCTATCTCCCTCAGGGTGATAGCACAAAACGAACGCCACAAGATGTTGCAATGCATGGTAAAATATTGCTCAGGAAAAACACCACGATAAATAGGGACTACATGACTACATGCTTATAGATACTATAGTAACTATAGTATGAGTCAGTATGAGTCTATTTCAGTGGTATGTAAAAACAATAGCAACAACAATACAGTGACCACCACCACCAACAACAACAACAAGAAGAGACGTGACAATGACAACAACGCTGTTCTGCACAAGACTTTCCAATCTCTGGACTCTAGGTCTTAATTTCCATACCAATTGACCACACGGCTCTCGGATCTCGGATTGTTCTGAAGCAGCTGACTTTGCAGTATTTTGCAGAACTAGTAGGAATGCAAAAATTCAAGAAATTCAACTCGTATATTTTCAACAAGAGGACCCGTGTCATGACCATCCATGGAAACGATCCAAAAACGGAAACCCCTCTGGCAATGGAATGGCAATGGACAAAATCCGCCGGGTCAATAGGCGAATTCAAAATCCAATGCTTGACCGTTATCCAATGCCAATTCAAATGGCAATCTAAGTCGGTACCAGTACTGGGAAACAGTCACAAAAAACTGATGGGAAGGATCCACCATGTTTAATGGGTAATTATATAAATCCACTATTTCGACTGGGCCATTTTCCATGTCGCTTTTTCGATGTTTCCCACGGGTATCCCATGGTCTCCCCAAAAAAGTGCCATAGACCAAGACCGATCCATTGGAAAAGCTACCCGCGATCCATGTGATTGTTGTTTATTCACAATCATCATTTGTCATCACATTACCTATGATAAAATGATGATTGTGAATAAACAAAAATGATTGCATTATAATGTATTATATAATTATATATATATGTATTCACATATTATCATGATTGCATTATAATGTATTATATAATTATATATATATATGTATATATAATGTGAATGTAAATATGAATATCATCATTGTATATCATTGTAATCCTCTTACCAATTGAATATTCATTTGGGATCATTTGGGGGTCCATCCATCCCCCCGCATAGCCATTTAGAACTGGGGAAACTCACCACAGACTAACCGCTCTTATTGCCACTTAGGGTTTGTTCGGGAACAGCCCAAATTCCGGCTGAAAATTGCAATTCTAGGGGGCCAACACTCCATTTTCCCGACCCAAATATCAACTGGTTGGTGGTTTTAACCATCTTGAAAAATATTAGTCAATGGGAAGGATTATCCCATATACTATGGAAAATAAAATTCATGTTCCAAACCACCAACCAGTCAAACGTTGTTCCCAAAATCATCAAATCTCCCCATGAGTTCCCAGATCCCGCCCAGCTCCGAGGCGCCTATGAGATCGATCAAGATGCAGGCCACCAGCAGCTTCCACTTGTCGCTGCGCACGGACTCTGCCACGGAAGTCACGTCCAGCCACACCTGACCTCAGCGCGGCTTCCAAGGCTTCCAAGAGTTGATGGATCATCTTTGTTTTGGTATGTTTTGTTTCACGAAAATTGTAATTTTGTGGGGGTACCCCCATGTTCAAACCCAGTTGACTACGATACAATACTAAATCCACCCACACCGCTTTGGCGGTGAAGGCGTGCTTATTGGGGGGAAACAGCTACACTAAATGCTCAATCACATTTGTTAATATAGCAGTCGCTATATCAGTTTTAGCTGGGGGGGGCCAAAAACGGTTTCGCACCGAGACCAGAATACGGTGGTGTTTTCGACATTTTTCGAGGATTTTTGGGTGTCTGAGC
>Ga0126342_10018129_pt1 | contig 12094 bp, 9 predicted proteins | sample Cyp1metagenome_FD_92528 | JGI IMG/M metagenome (GOLD analysis project Ga0126342, IMG submission 92528) | Coral microbial communities from Lord Howe Island, Old Settlement Bay, Australia - Cyphastrea 1 metagenome | ecosystem: Host-associated > Invertebrates > Cnidaria > Coral ... | reverse complement strand
CGTCGATCCAGCGTCCCAGATCGATATCACAGAATGTCATGGCCGTCTTCGTTGGCTGCAGAACTATGACATTCCCTGCAGCCCCCTGCTAAGAAAGAAGTTTTACATCTTTTCACATGGTTCGCACACACACACACACCTGGGCCCTCGTTGGGATTTTTTTCATTGCATTTGTTTGCGCACAAGAACTTTGGAAACAGCAGTCACTGCAGTGACACCGATGGTTGATTGCATGTAGGTGGGCGAACTGCTTAATTTTTTTGGTTGTTTAAATGCTGCCGCACCAAGACTGCAAGAGAGCACTCAATAAGCATCATTTCGTACGTCTCCGCCTTTGGATTCGAACTAGGCACTGGCTTACCAGACCATGGAAGAAATACTCATGACAGCAACTCCCTAATTCAGATAACAATTGCGTGCAAGAACACAATTTAAATTTTAAACGTGACTACCTCGCACACCGTGGGTTTCAAAAGGTGAAATTCATGTTTTTTTTTTCCACGCGCCGTTTTGTTCAACCTGCCAAAAATTTCATCGGATCATGCAACTTGCCCCCAAAGCATTTCGGCCAAGAAAGGCCACACATGAGAAATTTTTAGAAACGCTACCTGGGGTTGGAAAACTGATGACAGTTGACGACGAACGGGCGCAATCGAGAGCGCAATTCGAAATCAGCGGAAATTTGACGGAGAACCGTAACCCCCAAAGAAGAAAACAAGGAGCGAAAGAGAGGACTACTGTTGATGCAGGCCACGAACTCCCCACGCTTTGAAACATGATGGTGTCTGTTAAAACACAAAAAAATGTGAACAATGGTAGTGGATCATGAACCTGAGCCAACACTTTTATGGTTCATTTTGTGGTTGCTTATCGCCTAACTCACCCAGTGCGTAACACAAATCCATGGATGCGTTTATGGGAAAATTCACCAGAAACCAATATTTTTTACCTGCGCTGGTAAGCAAAAATTTTACTTCCTATCAGTGCACCTTTCCCTTGTGAATGGCACCGTGTCAATCATTTCCTCTCCATTCTAATGTGCCTCGTGCAAAGGGAATATTTTACATTTTTGACTCCACAATTATCCAAGAAGGCATTGCAAATTTCACTCGTACATGTGCACTTGACCGGAGGTGCGTTTGTCAGTTGTGAACATGCCCCATCAATGGGGTGAGTGTAAATGTTGTGAATGCACGTTTTCAATGGTTTTCAGTTCCATCTCAAAAGGTTCCTATGGTACCGGGTTATATTGTAAAATGTTGCCCTGGAAATCGTTGTTTTTCCTTGGTCGCCCTTACGGTCAATCACTCCGGCTTCCTAGTTTGCAGGAAGGGGGCGGCGATGTTTACCCTTCACAAAACTGAGAGTACTGCCGTTCAAACGACGTCCACATCCCAAAATTCTGCACCATGTTGGGGCATAATCACCCAAGTGGATGAATGTTACTTTTGGGGCCGCCAACGCGTCCCCATTGATCTGGCATCTTAAATGGGTTGCGAATTCGCCGCGGCGAACCACCGTGCTGGTCACATTTTTAAAAATTAAAACGTGATGTGACATAACTCGTCTTTTCCGCGTGCCAACCATGAAACAATTTTTCATTTTTGTTCTACTGCACCTTTTTGCCACAATTTTGTTTGATGTCATGATTTTGGTGTTTCCCGTCCATGTCCTAGTACCACCGGTTCTGCAAAACCATAGCCAGACAATGTACATATTTTTGGAGAACTATACTTTCCAAGCTGCCGTAGCTGGGTTGAAGCAACCGGGAAGCATGACTGGGTTTGGAAATGCGATTTTTTTGTACAGTTTGCATGTGACAAAATATGGACGGATTACACATCGAATAGATGTGGTTGGCCCATGTCCCTCACGGACCGTAGTTGCGAGCTCGAACGGGCGCAAAAACAAATCAACGTCTTAGGTCTTAGGTACACTGTGTGTACCTGAAAATACGAACGGTTCAGACAAAGCGAACAAATTTCCACTGCCCGTGTTTGTTGTTGACCTGAAGAGCCTGCGCACCATCCACGCCTTAAGCGCGGTCAGCGAAAAAATCTTCGGGGCACAGCGAACACATGAGTCCGCCTAAACGATTCCATTGTGGTGGAATGTTGGAATGTCATTTTGCAAATATGCGATGAAAATGTTTGGTTGAAATATTTTTCGCCAAAAATTGTTCGCGGCTGTGGAGGCAACACGTGAGCAACGCAACTTACAAATTGTTCAAATGGGTTGCCCTTACCTTCCCCACATAATCCCATGGAAATCCGATACGCAACCATTTGTTCCACATTCCGAATTGGACCGGGTTGGATGTCACATTCCAACTCACCGCAGCGAAACATGATGTCCTGACGAACGACGCGTTGTCCCCACCTGCGCCCCCCAACAAGCGGAAAAAATGTTCGAACGATTGCATTTGTTCCATCATTTGAACCAAGGCCATCGGGAACAAAGGTCAGCAGGTTTCCAGACAAATCGGTTGAATTCTTGCCAAACCGTTTTCGCGGTCAACGTTTAACGTTTCCAGTACTGAAGTGCATGTTGCTGTGGAGATTGGAACTGCGCATCAGGCAGTCTGAACACAGCGTTCGATGGCAACGGTTGCTTCCCGCAAATTGGTCAATTGCCTTGCCGTTCCTGTGGTTTGTGGTCAAAACGCCCCATGGCATGAAAGTCGAAATTGGGATACGGGCCGGAAACCTGCCCGGTTACATCCGGTTACCATTTTGCTGGGATAAGGGTGCAGTACCTGCCGCATCACTTGGATTTTGATTACATTTTCTAAGCGATACCTGGGTTCGACATATGGTTTCCACGTTTTTTTCGTTGCAACCACGGAGGTCTCGGAACAAAAAGTGAGAAGTGTTGATCGTCTCCCACATCTGACGAAGGAATCGATTGGTTTCAAATGGCGGTCTTCCCGGGAGGGCTAGCGAAGCTGGTGGCATTTGTATTTTTCACTCATTTATTTTTTCGTCTGTAATGTTTAGAGGTCACTTTCTGCAAACTAAAATTATGTTTTTTAAAAATTCCGCGTTCGTGGTTTCCTGCTAGTTCATATGGTTGGTTTGTCCTGTTCCACAATTGTTTTACCGCCGTGTATGCTTGCAAATTCACTGCGGGTTTGTGAGCCTCCATGACCGTACATGCGGCGCCACACATCGCACCATGGGCCCCAGAATTTTATCAACTCAAATCCGCATTATGCACAACGGACAATGTGTTCCAATTTCCCAGCCCGGGTTGAACACTTGGCCGTGTGCCATCATCCTGGAACCGTCCAATGGAAAATATCCATTGCACAACTGCCCTGCGGCCACGCCTCAACGGACACTGGCAACTATCCTTCGTACTACCAACCCACGTTGTTTTGCTCCCTGCGCCCCTGGGCACCGAAAAACTTATGTAGGCAAGACCTTCTGCCTAGCAATTTCCATGGTGTTGAACGGGTGGGTGGGAACGGCATCAAACGGGATACAAAGCAATTTGCCCAACACCATGTTCCCGGAAACCTTGCTGCAAACTGGCCGCGTACAGCCTCCGCACATGTAACCTCCGTTGCTTATGAACTTAGTATCCGTCCAATAAAAAAACACCGGCTGGGACTCTTGGAATGGAGGCGCTTGCAGTGAGGCACGGCCATACGTAGAGTTTCAATGCCGCAAGGTTCTGGCCCACAACCAAGTCACCCATGTCCGCCAAATTACTGCCAACCCAACACGTAGGTTCTTGTGATTGGAGGTAATCGCGCATGTTCACGGCGCACCAGACCATGCTTTGCCGTGCACAACATTCACACATGAGTGAAAGCAGCCACGAACATGCCACTCGGCGAACCACAAGGTCACATCATCCTACCCCGTTTTTACATTGATCATGTCATGTTGTTGCATGGGATTGCGTGGTTATCTTCCACCGTTGTTTCCATGCACCCTTTGTTTGACACATGTTTTTTAAGCCATATTCCTACTTACGGTGCGCATCGCAACCCGGGCCCCCGTACCATGAAGTGGCAGCGTCAAATCCGCCAGGACAGTGCCTGAACGCTTTGGATGATAAGCATCCTTCCTACTTGTGTGTCTCCGAACTGCATGGCGAAACAAATGACAAAAGAGTGAAGGAATCAGGGAAGGAAGACAGGAAGGACGGATGAATACATGAGTGAAAAACTGAAGGAACGGATGAATTAACGCAGGAAAAAAAACCAGATGCAGCCCACGAACCCGAATGCTCACACGTATGTTAATGCTGATGATGTCGAAACACATGGAAATGCAGTCATGCAGAACACTTTTCTGAAAAAAATGTGAAGTCCCATGCAAGTGCAGCTGCTGAAGACACAATCTCTTTTTGAAACATGGGGCGTCGACAAATGCATCACCGTGCGGTGTGGTTAGGCTGAGTTGATGTGAAACGGGTGGTTAGTGGGTGGGTCCTTTGACCACATCAACAAGTCATATTTTAATGACATCCCACCGCACTCCACCCTTGACCAAGTAACAGCTGCACACGACTATGATTAGTCTTTGCTGTGCCAGCACTATTCGATTTTCTTCGAAAAGCTTCATCGTGAAGTCCCATGCAAGTGCAGCTGCTGAAGACACAATCTCTTTTTGAAACATGGGGCGTCGACAAATGCATCACCTCCCCTTTTTCCTTTTCATTTGTTTCGCTCCATTCACCTCTTTCACAAAAACTTTGAGGTACTCAGCAGCTTTGTCAGAGTCATTCAAACCGGTCTCTAAGAAAGGGTGCAGCTGAAAACGCGAAGGGAGGTCGGCAATGTTTGCCTCTGTAGGGACTCTTGCAAACCATGCACTTGTACTGTTTGCCACCTCCATTTGAAGGTGAAGTCTCATTGTAGCTCCAGCAACCACACCAAGGCCTATGCCACGCATGAGGGCATGCCTTACACTGTCATTGTCAGTGTAGACTACGGGATAAGAGGCTTTGAGGCCTTCTTTCCAAACATCAAGGGCGAGACAAGCAGCTAAAAGTTCAAGCTCGTAAATGATTGTCTCTTTGTCGTTTGCACCAAAAACCTGGCACAAGTTTTCATCCATCTTCACTGAAAACCATGAGCAGCATTGACCGTTTTTGTCTACTAAAACTGCACCAAGGCCACCGCTCTTTGTGTCTCCTTCAAATGCTGCATCTGTGAAAACCAACCATTCGGTGAAAGATCCAGCATTGACAGTTTTGGGCCCTGCCTTTTCCAAACGTTCTATCATCAAAACAAGCAAGTGTTCAAGCTCATCATCCAGTTTGGGATTTGACCCATAGGCATGGTCAATAAGACGTTTCAATATCAGTGCGCCCAGACGGCCGTGGAGGTAGCCGTCAGCAAAGCCCAGTCTGCCACGCAACTTCAATGTGTCATGTCTGCTCAAAGCTCCAGCTTCCAAGAAACCAAGGATTTGTTGTGTGAGGTCTGCAATCCTGGTTTCAGTGTTGCGAATCTCCAAAGTGGCCTGGGAGGACAAGTTAAAGTTGAAAGCAACTCCCAAGGCACAACACAGTTCAGAGAAGGTCGTGGCCTTCCTTCCCTCCGTAGCAAAGTCCCATCCAGCGAAAAGAAAAATTAATTCCATACAATTCTTTGAAGATTCTTTCAGACGTTCATTGCTTGCAAGGATGAAGTCGTCGTAGAAGTTTGTAGTGATGAGATGGGCACCACGACATGCAATGCAATGTATCATCCGGGCCAGACGCAAGAAATTGAAAACACTATGGGTTGCACCAAAAGGTAAAGTGCGTGACCTGTAAATCTCCACCTGATCGCTTTCGTGGTTGTATATGCAGAAGTATCCAAATTTCAAGTGATCATTTCGGACAGGCACCTGACGGTAGGCGCTCTTCAAATCGTACGTCTTTGCAACCAGAGATGAATCGCGTCCCAGCGCGGCCATACCGTCAAAATACGCTTGTATCGCAGCAATGAAAGTGTCAACCACATGCAAGTCCAATTTTGTGTGGATAGTGCAGCTGTCATTTACACCAGAAACGGAATAATCGTCAATCATCCGTATCTTTTGACCTTGTTGTAAAGGAAACCTCCGGGATATTGTCGACCCGTACTCCAGATCATCTAAGTTCCAAGGTCCATCGGCCCATCTGCAAGCAATTTCTTCTCGGGTCTCCCTCAGCACAGCCTCGTCAAGCGCTTTGTCACCAGAACTTCTGGTCATGCGCATAACCAGATTGTTGCGCATCTCAGCTTGAGATTCCAATTTTTGCACTGTAATTATGCAGGGTTTGAAGGACGGCTGAAACATGGAGGAGGAGTCAATTTCACCAGCAAGCGTTGAGCCCTTCTCCAACAACTGAAGGACTTCGATGTCCTCATAATTGAGACTCTCAAATATTTCACGCGTCAGCTTCAAGCGTTTCTTTGCAGTTGCTGGATGTCTGCCTCCAGCCGCTTCTTTCTCAGCAGCCCCAAGCTCGGCCGCCCTGTGAAGCCACCGTTTGCACCAGTCCAAACGATGTTGTGCAACCTCTTCAAAACTGTGGCTAACCTGAAAATCAATTGCACTCTGTATATCATCCGGCACCTGCCTGCAGAAATTGGCAGGATGCCCCAGTTCAGCAGCCCTTGAAATAAAGTTGCAGTAAGTCCACGGCAGTCCAGATGCAACTTCAAAACATGCATCGCCTTGTTGTAGCCCCCCCCAATGGGAAAAGGTGATGTTGTTGCAGTTCTGCACAAAAAGCGCGCATGCTTTGGTATTGTTGCCAGTTCACCCGTTTTCGTAAATACCTCCAAAGGCTTTGTAGACTTGCTATGCAGAGCAAGCGGAACATCTGAAGCATGCTTAACGTAGAAAACTCCAACCGCAAATGATTCTGGAATCAGTGGGGGAAGCTTGTTCTTCCTGGGTTGATTGAAGGATGCAATGCGGGCTGTCTGCATCTCAAAAAGTTTATTGTCCTTGACATCAAACAAAGCATCAGGCATCAAAGTCATGCCTTGTCGCTGCAGTTGCCTCAAGATGCATTGAACCAGTGCAATGCAAAAACGTCTGGGGTATTCTGCTTCCAGACTTGTAGCGTAAACCTCTTGTCCCTGTGAGTCTTTAGCTTTGCCCCAAGGTTGATGTCGATGTGAACCGTCGCACTCAACATTTAATTCATCAATAGCACTGAAATTTGCAACCAGTCTCGTCCATTTCGGTCTCGTTCCACCCATCATGCACATTTGTGAGTCAGAGTGGTACAAAGTGGTTGCATGTTGAAGCTCCACAAAGGGTTCAGTTAGCCAAAACAGGCTATTGCTGGGGTTCTCCATGGTCACCAAGATTCCACGGTTTGCACAAAATTGAAACAAGGCACATGACTCAATGTACATTGAATTGGCCAAATCAACACGTTGGCATTCGCCAGGTAGTAGATCTGGGAGGCCCATGGGAAACTCATCAGACCTTAAAGGTCGGGGTCCCCCGTTTCGAATCTGCCGAGCTCGTGAGCACGTGCCACAAACTGGGGCTATGTGGACCCAAGCCAGCAAATCTGATTCAAGCCAGTGATACAGGAGCTCCTTGTCCTTGGGATCAAGAATGTCAAAGACAAAAATTGTCGCCCTTGCTCCACGTTTCTTTGTTTTGTCCAAAGCCATAGATCCATCCAAACCGTACTGTTTAGCGACCGATCAAAGCGTAGCTGTACCACTGAAAACCTCAATCATAAAGCAATGATTAGCCACGTAGTTTGTCCAGTCTTTCAGAAATTGTCAAGATCCTTTCTTTGGGTGGCTCAACAGCCCATGTGGCTGCAAACATCGAGGCTCTGCGCACAAGTGCCAACCTTTGGCGCACTTTTCTCCGTCCTTGGCTTGGTCACAGCCCTTTGAGGTATTACACCCAAAACAAAGAGGGTCTCCGCTTCCAGTGCGATGCCACTTGTTTCGAAATTCTGCAGGCATCGGCGGGCTTTTGCCCTTCTTCCCTTTACCTTTTCCTTTCTTCTCACTGTTGGCCGCAAAGTTCGGCCTAGGACCCTGATTGAAAGGGCTTGGTCTTTGAGCAGGCCCTTGTGAACTCTGTGCTCGGGCAAGCGGCGCCAAGTATAGTGCAATTGATGGATCACTTCGAAGTTCAAGCAACTTCAAACCAAGCGGATACGATCCATCTGGAAGGTGTCGTACCGCTCCCAAGCTAGCTCCAAGTCTTGTGAAGGCAGCTTTGTCGCACAACATAACTTGATGCAGTGAGGGTTTGTTGTACCCTGGTGGTGCCTCTCGTTGCATGGACTGCATGAGGAAGTTCAGCCATGTTGTATGCTGTTCATAAGTCATAAGCTTTGCAAACTTGAAGGCAATGCCACGCCTTGTCATCGCTTGTAAAAACTGAATCTCACTTGAAGTCGGAGCAACCAACTTATCGTCCTTGTCCTTGATGACCAAAGTCCCACCTTCGAAGGCAAGCTCCTTCGTCTTTGTACTTCCTTGCGCCTCCTGTGACCTTGAGGTGCAAGAGGCTGGGTCAATGTATTTCAAAGTGTTGCTCTCTTGGATCTGGCAGGTTTTTTCCAACAAAAGGTGCGATGGCTCGTAGTCATCTGCTATGCACAGGCCTCCAAGTTCTGCTCGTATTGCATTCATTCGCGTCTCTCTCTCTCTGCAGCGCCAATGCGCTTTGGCGCACCGTCATCACGATGCTCCACAACCTGTCTCAAGCTAGCAACCAAGAGTGTCTGTGCCTCAAATGCCAAACGTCTGATGCCATTGTTCTCAGCCAGAGTTGGGTCTCGACTTCAGAAAATTGTCCACTTCCTGTGTTGCAATCGGTTGCCCAGGTTGACCCACTGCAAATGCTAGGGTTGATAGCGTGTTCGCCCCGGCATCCTTCACGGCTTGCACTGTTTCATTGCTAAGCCCGATTTCTCTAGCCCTTGCAGTAAATTGGGCTTCCGATTCAAGCAAATTCATGACTTAACATGCTAAAGGAAGCTTGCCAGAGGTGAGAAACAATTTGAAGACCTTGGTCAAACATGCGCACTTGATTCAGCTGACTCTTTGTCATTCTGCTCCTTTGAGCCCTCAAAATTGTTGCAGCATTCTGCAAAGATGATTCTCCCTTTGGAGTTGACTTCCGGCTTTCCGGTCAAACGCTTTTGAATAAAACGGGTCACAACTCAAATCTTCAAATAAACTCATGCAACACAGTGGCTTTCCACTCAATTTCACATCAGTTAGAAGTTGATCAACAATCCTAGTTCACTCGGCGCATTGTGTCTCGCGAACTCTTTGCATCTCTTGTCAACCCGTGCATGCACAAAACTCAGATGCAAAACCATTCAAAAATTAACGCTCATCAAAGTCATGCACTTGACAAAAACTCAAACTGAATAATCTTTCTTTTGACCTTGCGCAAGTGCCAACGCATCTCAGGGCTAAACGCGTTTGCGTCTCTTTGAAGCTTCGTCCAAATGGCCCACCAAGGCGTCACAGCTTGTGATTCTGTTGTTGTCTGTGACAAAACAACGCATGCACTTTGGAAACTTGAATTGAAACACTCGGTCAGTTTCAGAAAAATTCTGATTCAGTTTGGTTTTGCAAAATGCAACCATCTCTCCACGCTTTGACTTATGAAGGATCCGACTCTTCTTGTGCACATGGAAGCTCAAGCCGTCGGGAACGCTCTCGGTGTATGCAGGTTTTGGCACAGCACTGGCCAAGTGTTCATTGGTGCTCGAGTCACTGTCTGAACTGCTGTCTGTCTCAAAGTCACTTCCAGATGAACTGTCAATCCGCACAAGTCCATGTTCAAGAACGTGTTCACCAAAATCACCCACATCTTCTGAGGCAGCGGCACAAAGGTCTGCAAACTCTTGTTCATTCTTACATTGTAAGGTCGGGACGTGTGAAGACAAACTTCTCTCGGCGACCTTCTCGTTCCCCAAAGGTTCATTTCCAGCATCACCAGCAACCGGAGGTGGTGTCGCGGGTGCCCTGTCAACAATCACAGCCGGCAAAGGTGTTACTGGTGCATTAACAGCAAGCACAGGAGTCCTCACCACACTTTAATGGGCAGAGTCAAACCTAGCTGTCATCTGTTGTACTCTGGTGTCCACCGTCTCAGGGTCAATTCCCAAACGGATCCTCTTGAGTAGCATCTGCAGCTTTCTGATTGCGCCTGCTTGTAAATCACGCGAATAGACAATGTCAGACCATGCAAAGCTGTTGCGTGATGACTCAACGTTGCTCTGTGCTCCTTGCTGAAACCTGCACGAGCAGCCCATATGCACAATGTTACTTTCATTGAGTGCGCCCTGATCTTCTCAAAGTTCCTGCAACCTTTCAACAACTGCCTGAGCCAAGTTGCAGCTTCGCTTGTGCTCAGCGGTCTTGCACACCAACCTCCGCCAGCACGAGGGGCTGGTAGCAATGGCCCATACGGCACCTTGTTCCAGTCAAATCCCTGTCGATGGCACAACTCAATGAAAACACCTATCCAGTCTCCTTGAACGATGCCTTCTGACGAAGTAACAAGAGGCAAAACTGCTCACGTCGCAATCCAGTGGAACTTGTTTTGTGCTCAGCAGTGTACAAGTCCATAGTAGCATTCTCTGAAAGCCATCATACTTTATATGGTGTATGAACCTCATGTCACTCCAACGAGCTCTGGCATATATGGTGCACAAGAATGCTCCAGCTCCTATCCTGTCGATGCCGTTCTCTCCATGCTCTAAAATGTTGTGGAATTGCTGCAAGTGCTCCAATTCCAACGAAGGTGCTTGGTTCAGTGGTCCTTTCTCCCTTCTTTCAACTGCAGAAAAGCCTAGTAAACACTTTGAAGACAAAATCGTGTCGCTCCAATACATGCCCAACACAAACTTGCAAAACCTCACAGTCTCAAGAAATGTGGAACTCACAGTGTAGCCTCTGTGATTGTCCTTTCGCATCTGCCGCAAGTGAAGGAAGTAGTTCCACACATCTGATTCTGTCAAAGGAAAAGGGCAAATGTATCGATCTGTCCTAGCGCAGTCCTTCTGAAGCCAGGCAATGTACTGTCGTAAGCTTGCAGCACGCTTCAAAACTGTTGATGGTGATTTAACTCCAAATACAGCTCTCAGCGTATGCTCAGCACGATCCCCGGTGGGATCCTCCTGGAGATCCGCAGCCACTTGCTCACCGACTGAGGAACACCTCCAATCAATTGACAAGATCTCCAACCATTTTGATGTTGCAAGTGTCATCTGTGCCTTCTTACCACTGACATAGTCAACACCTTTAATGCTCTTGACTGCACTCAAGTAAGCAGGTCTCACTTGGTCATCTGTCGTTGTTTGCAAAACTTCTGAGGTCACCAACACACTGTTCTGATTCAAACATGACAAGTTGGCATCATCTGTAATGGCAGGTGCAAAAGTCGGCATGAAACTGTCACTGAAAATGTCACGCAGTGTTCCAGTTTCCCAAGGTAGTGGCAACGATGCAACAAAATTCAGGTTCGCCGAAAAAGCTTGTGCAAGCATTGTATTCCAAGCACTGCCAGTCACAGGAGTAGGTTCTGAGGTCTCGACAGCAGGCGACGTCTCTGAAGCAAATGCACATGAAGTGCCAATGTCTGTTCTGCTAAGTTCACGACTGAAACCGTTGTCATCGAAACCAGGTTCGGACTGTTCAAACTGCCCAAACAGGTCACTGTCAAAAGGTCCATCAAAAGAAACGTCCTGTAATCCACCTTCAAGGTTCCAGTCATTAAAATCAGCATCATCTGCAACGCTAGGCTCATAAGAAAATTCAGATCTGCACTCGCTGTCCATGGCTTCCTAAGAACTACCTACCCCCTACTGGTCCTTTGACCACATCAAAAAGTCATATTTTTTGGGCTGACGCCCCTCGTCGGCTCCGCCGGACCACTCGGCCCTCCATTTCATATCAGTGTGGGCGTGAAAGTTACTGAATGAGGACCTGCTTCAGAAATATATTCCTTAGGGTTTTTGGAACATATTTGTTGGAATCGACGATTTTTTGGGGAGCAAGTGAGTTCCCGAAAGCTCCTGCGAAGGGTTTTTCCTAAAGAACTGCTGCCGATTTCAACTTGTTACTTCGTGTAAAGGCGCCTCTGTGCAAAGACTTCTCTGT
>Ga0126342_10018128_pt1 | contig 12095 bp, 13 predicted proteins | sample Cyp1metagenome_FD_92528 | JGI IMG/M metagenome (GOLD analysis project Ga0126342, IMG submission 92528) | Coral microbial communities from Lord Howe Island, Old Settlement Bay, Australia - Cyphastrea 1 metagenome | ecosystem: Host-associated > Invertebrates > Cnidaria > Coral ... | reverse complement strand
TGAGATGTCGAAAAAGTGCACGCCGTTGTGGCGCGAAGCACATTTCGAAGTCAAAATGTACAAAGCACCACATGCTCGGACCACTTTTGGAAGTTGAGATGTCGAAAAAGTGCACGCCGTTGTGGCGCGAAGCCCATTTCGAAGTCAAAATGTTAAGAACACTAGGGGTTCGGACCACTTGTGGACGTTCAGATGTCGTTTCGCGTGGCAGGTGCAAGGGATTGTACACCTTGTCAAAAGTGAGCAAAACGTGAAGGTTTTGTAGCATTTCCAAAAACGATGGCATTTCCATGCAGTTATGCGCACCGCGTCAGCGCTGACTGCGTGTGTCTTTTCTGACCGCATCGGCCGAGACACATGCAGTGAAAGATGGGACGCATGCAGTGATGCACGCTTCGTGAAGCTAAAGTTTTTGCAACACAGCACCGGTCCGACCGGCAATGCATTTTCCAGCAGCTTAGGTTTGTGGTGGGTTTTGTCTGACCGCCAAAAGTTTTTGCAAGCCAACACCGTTGTCGCAGGCACCCTTGTTTCGTGCAAGTGGATGCAAAACTGTTTTGTTTTTTGCGTGTCTTTTCTGGCCGCAGGAAACACTGTGCAACAGATACAGCTCTTGGACTTTGCTTCTTAGTGTTACAAAATCAGAGGATCGTTTGCTTCGCAGTTGGTTGTTTACGGTCACCGTTTGCGGTTGCGATGCATGTTCTAACAAATAATGGCATTGGAGTGATTTTGGTTGTTGCTGTGCCACCATCGTTAACAGGGTGATTGAGCAAAGACGTGCCATTTTTGAATCGTTTTTTAATTCTGAGAAGCGCAGGGTGATTGAGCAATTGGTCATTGCAGGGGTGATTGCATCGATAGATAGATAGATAGACGGATGGATAGATCGATAGATAGGTAGGTAGGTAGATAGATAGGTAGGTAGATTGATAGGTAGAGAGACAGACAGACAGACAGACAGACAGACAGACAGACAGACAGACAGACAGACAGAGAGAGAGAGAGAGAGAGAGAGAGAGAGAGAGAGAAAGAGAGAGAAAGAGAGGAGGCATCAATCACCTTTCGATCCATCAGTGGCTTCGCTCTGCCATCCGTGATTCGCAACAACCAACCTTTCCTATAGGTTTCCTGTTTTTGAAACTTCTGCCACCGCCTTGTGCGGTACTACTGGTATTGAGTCTAATATTCAAGTTTATTTTAGAAATACTTCAATCCATGAAGCACACAACCTCCCCAAGACCTCGCCCAGTTCTGACACCCAGGCTACAAGAGACCAATGTATGACTTCGTGTGCAGCTGAGACTTTCGCTTCTGAAGACTCTGAAGCCCAGAGGGAGAGAGTCGGAGAGAGCATTGGTGGAAAGCGATTTTTTTTGAGTGTGCTGAGATTGAGAGTGGTGCCTTGCTGTGCCTTGCTGTGCCTTGCTGTGCCTTGGGACAGGGATCTCTGAGACACGCCTCGGGCATCGGCCAAGGTTTACATGCCTTGGGCTAAGCTGGCGATCGTTAACTTTGTGGACCATGCGTCGTACAAGGCCGGCTCCAGGTGCTGTGCAATGGCAATGCAATGGCAAGGCCATGGCAAGGCAATGGCAAGGACGATGTGACTGAAGATTGAAATGATTGAAAAGGATTGAAAAGGATTGAAGGCATTTTGCACTCTGCGAAGCGCTGCCATTGGTCACATTGGTCCGCATGTTGTTAGGCCCACTTTGACAAGATACAGGAGGTGTGCGACTTGGGTTCCATCCTCAGCCTGGCTTTGCCACAGCCACAACTGCTTTCCTGTCGAGTTTTGCTCGGATGCAGATACTGTGTAGCTTCAATGGTCTGAGTGAAAGATCCATACTGGAAGCACGATGATCGATTTGTTCATTTCTTGCAAAACATATTTATATTATATAATATCAATATCAATATCAAAATCAGTGTATCCATGTATCAATCAGTCAGCCAGTCAGTCAGTCAGTCAGTCACTCAGTCAGTCTGTCAGTCTGTCTGTCCGTCCGTCCGTCTGTCTGTCTATCTCTCTATCTGTCTGTCTGTCTGTCGGTCGGTCGGTCGGTTGGTCGGTCTGTCACTCTCTCTCTCTCTCTCCCTCTCTCTCTCTATGTGTGTATTTGCATATACATGTATAGAAACAGAGCAAAACTAGTATAGATCATGTTCAAGGACGAGATTCGATGAGTCCGGTTTTGCCAAGGTACGGAGCATCCAGCGATTCGCAATGTTGCACAGGCTTACATCCAAGGATTGGCTGCTAATCTCGCCTTCTTCTTGGCCAAATCCGGACAACAGGCGCATGGGGCAGCAAAGTCCGAGGTCATAGGTCACAGGTCATGGCAGAAGTTGTTGTTCGGCTGGGTTGTTTCCGAAGTCACCGACAGGCTGTTCACCAACCGCATGCGCCCATGGTGTTCCAACAAGGAGCCTTGAGAAGATGATGACAACACCTTTGCATTGGCATATGTGATAATTATATTGAATTGTATTGATTATATTGGAACTATCTCTGCGCTCTGCAGTTTAGCCCATGCTTTTGGGATGTTGGGATGTCCGACAGACTTGAGGTCCAAGTGTATCGGGCCACAGGAGTCCAAGTGCCGCTACAGGACGCTGTGCAGCGGCAGCGGCCCCAAGTACCCCTTGTTTCCCACTCAAACTTAAATCTAGATAAACCCAAGGATGTTGACTACGAAGCAGTTCTCCCAACAAAACTATCCAAGAGGCTAAACCTGGTGGCCATTTAAATCTCAGATGTGCCAATTTTGTAATAGTACTGAGACTGTGCATGTCTTGTGGTAGTGTAATATCATGCGAAGTTTCCGGAAATTTGGCATCGAGGCATGTCTCTCCAGAACTTTTGGCGTCAATGGAGCAGAGTCTCGCTACGAACGTGCATGAGATGGGGCTTCAGAACAGTTGGCCTCGAAAAGGAAAAGGCACCGATCCGCACCGCACCTCGAGCAACCTGAAAATGCTGCGATTTTAACGCAAGCTGGTGCTAGCTCACAATGCCGGGTTTCTCTCACCATTCAACGTGGATTCAACGTGGGTTCATTGTTTCCCCTGAATTTTCTTTGATCTTGGGCCAGGCAAAGGCCGAGGACATCGGCACGGAAGCCCAGCCGAGGGAGCCGGTGGAGCGTTGTGGGTCGTAGCCGGAAGTCACTTCACTTAGTGTGGCTGCAGTGCCACTAGTGGTGTCACTCATTCCGAAAAGAGTTTTTTACAAGCATTTGAGGCCTTTTTCTCGGCTCCTTTCTCATGTTGCCTGATGCTGCTCGATGTTTGAGGTCAAAGCCATTGAAAGCTTATTGAACTGTAGTCAGACTGTAGTCAGACCGTCACTTCGTCAGCTTGGGAAAAATGCACCGCAACGAGGCAGCAGAATGGTACAGTCCAAGCCCAAACTAAGCAATCTGCGAGTGGCTTTGCCAACGAAGACGAGATAGGCGAGGCGGGTGGTTTGCGACGGGACTGCACAGGTCCCATGTGTCATATGCGATGGAGGGTTTGGATCTTGAAATCTCATGGTTTTTCTGTTTTGCCTCGATGCAGCGGATGGGAAGCTTTCCACGCTTACAAGCTCTTGAGCTTCTTTTTCTTCGGTTCAGGGCAGAGTAGTTTTTCCTTAGGCCCTTTCAGGTGGAAGAAGTTTTGAGGTGGTCTGGTGATTGACCGTTGCTGACCCTGCTACCACTAAGGACAAATCCTGGCCCTTTTGGGCATACAATTTATTATTGTACCTCAACCCTCCAAGGATTACCGAGTCCGGGTTGTCATACGTAGCCCGGTATGGGGAGGCTACCTACGGGGTAGAATTGGTCTTGAGACCATTTCACTACCACTTCTGTGGCAAGAAATTGCCTGTTTGATCCTGTTTGGCTATGATCTCACGCCTTTTTGGCTGAATCAAACTCATGAAACACGGCCTGGACACCAGGAGATCGAACCCTGGGGTAGGCTTGTCTCATTTGCCCTTTGAAGGCCATCTTTTTGACCGTAAATGCTTTGAAACAGTTTGCATTGATGTTCCTTTTCCATGTTTTGAAGCATCGCTAAAGATTGCATTTCTGATCCTGATTCTGCACACATCCTGACATACATACGCTTATGGACACGCTTTGCCACATATCTGCCCAGGATCCTAGCTAACAACCATGCTCAGTAAAAAAGACCGCCCTGAGCAGATCGCACCGGGAACCCAGCCCTTTGCGTCGCCGCCGTGAGCGTGACCGAGATCATGACCTACCTCCCGGAACTTGGCATCCTTCCCCCGCCCGGTACTGTGACCGTTCCCGGTCCCCGCCCAGACACAGTGAACGCCAGCCTCATCGCCGACGCACCCGCACTCATACCGACAGCCCACGGCAATTGATTGCCGAAATGGGCCCCGACCAATTTTCAAGGTATACGCTTGGAGTGTATCAGGCTCTTGCCCCGACATAACCCAAGAACTCCAGAAAGCGGCATACCCAGTCCCCCCAAACATCCGCACAGACATCGACAACATCCGTGATGAAACGGAACGCAAAACAATATGCCGGAAAATCAACGAGCTCAGGCGTGAGAGATGAGCCCTTCTAAGCTCCCCCTCACAGCGCGAGCGTTGGCAAGATGAATCCTGGACATTCACACCCATGAGCAGAGAAACTTGCAGAAGGTTTTGGGAGATCTTCAGGCCGGGGATCTTCAGGCTCATCCCATCCCCCTTGAAATGGAAGGCAACACTTGAGAATACTTGAAGGCTTGCCCCCAGAAACTAGACAAGTCCAGCACCCCCCGCACGATCCATCGACTACAGCGCCCGTGAAACACATGCCCACAGCACCCACTGGCCCCCTTCCGATCCAGCCAGCCCGCCCATCCCCCAACGGTTTGCACGGCTTGAGCCGTATGGGCAAAAACCCACAAACACCAAGCAAAGCAAGAGAACCACCCGCCCATCAGGATTGTGCAGAGGCAGTTCGCCGTCGAGTTGAAGCTGACGTGGCAGACATGGATCTCAGCACTGCGCAAATCACCAAAACAAACCGCTTCCCAAGCAAGTTGAAACAAGACAAAGCCAAGCCATGAGCGAGGTGTGCCGGACAACCTACGAGGTCTACTACAAGCGTTTCAGCAAACTCCTCGCAAACATCAGCTCAAAAAGCCGGAAAATGTTTCAACAACCTGTGCCAGTCCCTGAACGTCGACGACAGCAAAAAGAAAACGAAGCCCTGCCCCGCCTACTGGCACGCCTACGTGCTTCGGACATGATGAAGGGCCCCCCCCTGGCTGGATGATTTTCCAGGAAGTGCTGCAGTGGCACGCTTCTGTGTTGCAGCACTGCACGTATTCATGGTTGTACAGTTTTGGCTTTTAAATTCCCGCGCGGGCCAAGTTGAGGGTTTGGAGGTTATCATGCGAACGGCAGGCGGTCTGTGGCTAGCTATGCTATCTGCGAAGTCGTGCCGCTGTTCCAACCGACTACTCAACAAAATCGGCTTACACCCTTGGGAAAATGGTTGAGATTTGTTATGGCATAATTCTGTTGTCTATTGGATTGTGCCTTTTGTTCCTGTTCGAACCCCTTTAGGTTCCCTTGTCTACGTCGGCGTAACAGATGACATGCAACATCCACGTAATGAACATGTTGTTCGTCTTTGTGCCAGACACAATTTTTCCCAACAGTTTTTTGATTTTATCCTCAGTCGGGACACTGACCCGCAAAGAATAAAAGCGTCCATTTGCGAATGGTTGTTCATCCCGATCATGCTTGTTCCACATGAACTGCGGAAATCTAAAGAAAGGAGCGTGATCCAACGGGTTGGCACGTTAAATCCTCCCCGAGTACATTTTCTTTTGCGTAGAAACTGTCATTCAAGGCATCTGGGACAGAATTTTTGAACAACAAATACCTTTGAAAAGATTACGGAAGCGCAAAGTTGAAGATTGTACTGATTTCACAGATCACCACCTGGCACAAAAAAAGTTGGAAGGCTGACATGCAACAAATTGCCATTGTTGTGTGTGGTCATTTCTTCCACGGATCCAACCTGTGTGCTGCACAAAAGCTTGGAAATTGGAGCCTGGCCAGTGGGTCTATGTAGTCAATAGGGCACAGAATTCTGAAGAAGGCTTTCGCTGTAGAAGGGGCTTAGAAGTTTTTCATCGCATCAGCAGTGTACGACGGACCTTGTCCCCGCCGATTTCCATCATTCAGTGTCACATACCCTGGGTTGGTAGTAGCGCAGGCATGCACATGGTAATCGCGTGTTCCAAGAAGTTGCTTGACCACTGGCGAAAAATGGAATTTGGGTCCCAATTGTACGACATGCACGGATTCGCTTTCATTGGTCCCGCACACCAGCCTTAGCCCAGGCATTGTCAACTGCCCGGGGGGTACCAAAGTTGATTTGCCTTCACTGGGGTCACCATTGATGGTAGCTTCCACACAGCCTCACCACAGCAGATGATACCATGGCCTCATGGCCTGAGTCACTTGGCCCATCATCCTGCTTCCATCACCTTGCCGCCTCGGCGCTCTCACGTCCTCGCATTGATGCGAGAATCACTGCGATGTCTTCAGACTCGATGCAGAATTGACCCAACTGACGCATACATTGAAGACATCACAGGGGCAACGATTTGGACAACAGCTGTTGGACTTTGGACCACATGGGAAGAGCTTGGATTTTGAATGGTTTCACAATTTTCTGAAATTTTGGCATTGACGACATGTCACCCATCACCGGAATCCCTGAGCACTTGCAGCCCACCAGCTTGAGTTAAATTCGGCGAGCTGCCTGGAAGCTTGGGACAGTCAAACTCTTGCCCAAGTGGAAGGCCCCAGAGCTGAAATGGCGATTAATTATTGACAAACATGCAGCCCCCCGCAACAGGAATTAATTAAATTGTTTGCAGGAGGAGTGATGCTGCGCTTGACAATTACCCACGTCATTTTTTGAGTGACTGTCGATCTGTCCAAGACATTGTCATATTGAGTATTGTTTACAATGATTTCCTGCGGCAAGAATTTCCGGAAGGCATCAGTCACTGGACTGAATCTGCTGACATGTGCCATTGTCTTCACCATTTACCAATCGCCTAAGCCTCCGAGATTTGGGCCGATGTTACAACATGTTGGCACGCGACGGGGATAAATTACATCACTGTACCAAGGAGACGAGGCACCGGCTATGTCCCATTATCTTTTCAGCAAATCGGTTGCATTCTTTCTGAATTTCAGAACAACAACTTGGTAAAATTGGACAAACATATCGGCCGTGAGCTTTGCGGGGCACCAACGGGTGACTCTTTCCGGGGCACTACTCAGGCTGTTCAAGTTCCGAACAAAGTGCCAACGCAACTTGGATAGGGTGAACCATGTCAACGCGTGCAACAAGACTGTCTACATGCATGGTGCAAAAGTGATTATTTTGGACACCTCCTTTCGTGACGATCTGAGACTCTTTTGCGCATGGAGTGGGTCATCAGAATTACGCCCAGCCATGGGCCACGAAACAGCTAGAATCTACATATGTGACAAGTAGCATGAAGTTAGAAGCTTCTGATGATGAAAGTTTTTGCTGCCATGATTCGGCCCACTTGCGGGCCTGTTTTTCGCTACCTGCATTGGGTATGCGGCATCCAGCAAAATTCTAAAAGCATTTATGAACGCACTTTTCCGTGCAAAAACTATGTTGCACTGGCAAAGCCCTCGGCACAAAAGGCCAGAGATGACCGCCTTTCTTTGGGGTTCTGGTGCCCAACTGTTCCAAGGCTTGATGGTGTGACGGTAACCACCTGGTCGTGTGCTGCCCAACATGACAGATATTGACCATGCTCTTGCAACTGTTGGCAAATGATGCTGAAAAGACAAACGGCTGAAGTTTTTTGTCCCGTCTCGTCAGGCCCTCGGATAAACAAGGGCTTGTAGGGCATAGTTGATTGTTGACCCTGCTACCACTAAGGACAAATCCTGGCCCTTTTGGGCATACAATTTATTATTGTACCTCAACCCTCCAAGGATTACTGAGTCCGGGTTGTCATACGTAGCACGGTATGGGGAGGCTACGTACGGGGTAGAATTGGTCTTGAGACCATTTCACTACCACTTCTGTGGCAAGAAATTGCCTGTTTGGCTATACGATGATCTCACGCCGTTTTGGCTGAATCAAACTCATCTTTTGGCAGAGAGGCTTTGCGTATAGTAACTTTTTTTGTGCACCAGATTGCACCAGCAGCAATCAGATGCCAAACTGCAGGCCGCACTGGAAGACACAATTGGCAAGTGTTAGCCGTTAGCCACATTTGGCCACTAGCGTCACTAGCGTCACTAGCTACAAAATCAAAGCCGCCCTTGGAGCACGCTGTGTGCCTCGACCAAATCTGGTAGTCTGTTCCGTCTGTTCCTTGCTACAATGTGATCAATGTGCACACAGAAGAGGATGAAGAGGCACAATGTCTAGTCATGTCTAACCCAAGTTTCAGGTTTGTGGGCAGGTTGTTGATGTAAAAGTACGTAAATCTGACAGCGAAGTGGAAGCAACCCTTGGGCCCTCACGGTTAGAAAAGTTGCCCCTCGTTGTGTGTTCCCAACACTTTGCAAAGGTGAAATCAATTTCTTTGTAAATCTTGCTAATTTTTTTTTGCCTTGAGGGAGAGCTCGTGGCTTCAACACTTCCAGGGTCGATTCTGTGCATTCTGCCACTTCTGTGCCTTTCGCCTTGCTGAGCACATGATTGGCATTGGTCTGTCAGGCCTCAATATGCACCCAGACTCGTTACTCTTCATGCAGGCAAGGACCCAAGACCGACAAAGATGGGCAAATTTGGAGCTACCAAGCTGCTAGGGTTACAACATGCACGGGCTAGCAGATCAGTAGAATGTTTGAAGACTATTTGAGATTTGAGGATTTGTTCGGTTTAAATCCAAGACATCCAAAACCCATAAACTATCAGAAACTATCAGGATGAATTTGTGTCATTTTGGTTTGAAGGCCGGCACACTGCATTGACCTCTTTGCGTCTTTGCCTGAGATCGAGGTGCAGTCCTCTCCATCTGCGCCAGACCGTGTAGTCTACACTCTGTGACAGGGCTGTGGTCTACACTCTGTGACAGAGCGACTGGCAGAGTAATGAGTGGGAGCGCAGCTCCACGATGATGGGGCTAGGGCCAGGACACCAAATTCGGAAATGCCTTCCGCAGTTTTCTTTATCCCTCCACCCCAACAAGTTGAATTCGGATGTGGATCGAACGTCCTTTGATCATGACCGTTGATGTTTGTGGCAGTGTGACAGGTGTGATGTGTTTTGAAGAGATGCTACACTGCTACACTGCTAATCACTGCTACACATTGTTGAAGAGATTCCAATGATTCATCATGATATCCCATTCGAATGTCACCCGGCTCGGCGTTGCACCAGCCATTGGTGAGCACAGAAGATTGGGGAGAGGCGGGAGAGGCGGGAGAGGCGGGAGAGGTGAATTTCTGAAGCGAAATTTCCGCGTTGCAATACGTGGTCGCAGTGGACGAGACCCTCCTCGCATTCTGTGAAAATTGACTTGACTTGTGACAAATGTGAACCAAATTCATCAAATAAATAAACGTACATAGTCTTGGAATATCTTTGCTGCAAAATGTCCTGCACCAATTGTACAATGTTGATCATCAGCACACATATCAGCACATAGGATTTTGAAAAAATGATGATGTTGTTGTTGTTGTTGTTGTTGTTGTTGTTGTTGTGGTTTTTGTGCAGGACGGGTGGTCACCCAAGGGGTTCGTCCGATTTTCAATCTTTTCGCTTCCTGTGTGAAGCCGCTTCCTGTGAGAAGCCGATTGAAGCCAGAGCATTGCCACAGTCCTTTGCCTTCCTATTTCACGGTGGTTTGGGCAGACCCTGCCGCCTGCGAAGGATTTTTTGAAGAAAGGACCGCTGTTCACAGTGTCTGCATGGATCCCGCAACAATTGAATGCGCACAATCCAGGTGTGCCAACATTTTGCGAGGATCGCCCACAGTAGAGAGAACCAGTGACCAGTGGAATGAATAGATTCACAGTCAATTTACACCAATTTACTTGGCAAGACGCAGTGGAGTGTGGGAGCTTGTTGCTTTAGGAACTGTGGCATGTTGACATGTGATTCCTTGGCGCCGCTCTTCTGGAGTAAAGTCATGGACGTGGACGCCAGAGCTGTTGAAACGACATTGGCGACCAGGTCAGGGTTGCAGGGCATGAATAACGGTTGAATAATCCGTGTCGTTTCACCTCGTTTGTGGTCTCACTGGCTTCCGCCTCTGTGACTCGTTAACCTTCTTTCACAGTGCATTTCAAAAGGATTTCACGAGACGAAAACAGCTGGACTCATTTTCAGGCTGTGAAATCTTCTGATGGCACAGAACTTTTCTAATAAAATACAATGCAGACAGACCTACAGCAGATCGAATCGGACGAAAAGGAAAAAAAGGTCGTGCTTATTGGAAGTTTATTGTCAAGGGTGGAGTTGTTTCCATTTGGACTGTATCCGCTGTTGCAGTGTTCGGAATGTTCGCTTCCTATCTTTTGTCAAAGTGGGCAAACAAAGCAACGGATACGTAGAATATCGATCAATATCGATAAATATCGATAGAATATCGATCAATATCGGTAGAATTTGTAGAATGATGAAGACACATTGATCGAAATGGCCGGAATTGCTGCAGGAAGTGTTCGGAGGTTGCCTTGGCGATACTGGAACGATACCGGAAAGATAACGGAACGATTTAAGTCGATTGTGTGTGTTGGGTGTGTTTTGCTTGGCTTCGAAACATCATGTTGAAAAGACGTTTCGCATCACATTGTGGTGGGAATGTCGCCCTGGAGGGCTCTGTGAATTTGCATTTACATTTACACATATTTCAAAGGGGGACGCGTGGTAATTGAAATGAATTGAAATGAGCTGCTAGCCGCCAGCCTAAATAAAACTGTGTTCCATTGTGTTCCAATTGAAAAAGGTGGCCTTGGTGCCTTCGTGACATGCTGCCATGTTAAAAGCAGAGCAATGAGCCAAGTATTTCCGGCTCATCACAAAGTTTGTGATCACTTGTAATCGTCATTTGAGTCATGTGGGTACCGTCAACAGAAATTCAACCCATTGATTGAGGCTCCGTTCAAGTTGATGTTGGGGCGCTTAATATAAACAGCTCTCAAAAGGTTGCAGAATTTGCGCAGAATGGATCAAACTTGCTTGACTTATGCAACCAGTCCTTCCAGTCGACATGGGATGTCAAGAGAATAGAAAGAGAGGCACATACGAAACACCACTGACAACTAAGGTGCTTTATCATGTGAGAATGGTAAAGACAGAATCAGAATCATAGGAAAGGTAAGGTATTGATATGGTACTCACTGATAATATCATTCAGATGCAATATTGCTGATTGGCCGGAAAGCACTCGCTATGGCGACTATACTTTTCAAGAGCGTGAAAACAGCACAGGTGAATAGATGAACTCTGTAGTTTCTGAAGCCCTAGTAGCAAGATGCACTTTGAACGCAGACGGCATGGTGCGCAGCTATGCGCAGCTTGTGTTTACCAGGCATGGAGTTCAGCGTACTTCGTTGAGACTGTTTGAACTCGTTGGCACTGTCAAAGAATTTATGTTTGCTCTACTCGCATGGCTCGGGATGGAATGTTCCATCAGTCTTCTGCACCACTTCACGAAGATGCTTATGCAAGCAGCTTGAACTTTTTTCACCTGGTGATCACGTACCTCTGCAAATGATTGCAAATGGATGCAAATGGTACTTTTCCATTTTTGTCTTCAAACAGATTCTCACTAATTCCCGAGAGCGTCTGAGCGTAGGGTTCTTCAAAAATGAGGTGAGATATACAGTTACAAATTTTAAAATTTCACATCTTCACATCTTCACATCTGCACATTTGCACCCCTCTCTCTCTCTCTCTCCCCCTCTCTCTCTCTCTCTCTCCCTCTCCCTCTCCCTCTCCTCTCTCTCTCTCTCCTTCTCTCTCCCTCTCCTCCCCTCTCCTCCCCTCTCCCTCTCCTCCCCTCTCCTCCCCTCTCCTCCTCCCCCTTTCCTCCTCCCCCCTCTCCTCCTCCCC
>Ga0126342_10018127_pt1 | contig 12095 bp, 9 predicted proteins | sample Cyp1metagenome_FD_92528 | JGI IMG/M metagenome (GOLD analysis project Ga0126342, IMG submission 92528) | Coral microbial communities from Lord Howe Island, Old Settlement Bay, Australia - Cyphastrea 1 metagenome | ecosystem: Host-associated > Invertebrates > Cnidaria > Coral ... | reverse complement strand
TGACCCATCAGCCAGGATCGCAGCAAATGCACTGTTCGTTGCTTGAACCTGCTGGACACCTTTGAGCTGATCTTGGACTTGAGAGCTGTCACCACCAGAGTCTGGTTCGCCCCAAGTCACGACCGACCCATCGGCCAGGATGGCAGCAAATGCATCCCTCGTTGCTTGAACCTGCTGGACACCCTTCAGCTGATCTTGGACTTGAGAGCTGTCACCACCAAAGCCTGGTTCGCCCCAAGCCACGACTGACCCATCAGCCAGGATCGCAGCGAATGCAGACAGTGTTGCTTGAACCTGCTGGACACCTTTGAGCTGATCTTGGACTTGAGAGCTGTCACCACCATAGTCACCATAGTCTGGTTTGCCCCAAGTCACAACTCGGTCACCTCCAGAGCAATACAAGGCAAAAGCTGCGTCGGTTGCTGCTAGCTTTGCCTCTACGGCGATGGCTGTCAGGTGGTCTCCATCTTCAAGTCCCGCAGCTTGCAGAGACACTGCAGGATCCAACGCGCGATGGTCTGCAGCCACAAGCCTCAAGAAACCACGCTGAAAGGACTTCTGTGCCAGAACCCTCAAGTCCCCTACTTTGGAGGACTGCGGAATCGAAAACTTCTCACAGCAACCGCTTGGCAAAGCTACAGTAACTTGGAGCATATCTCAGGAAACTCCAATGTAACGTATGGACCAGATTCTCCAATTGAGCCAAACTGCACCACTTTCTGAGCATTGGACAGACCCCCATTCGAAACCCCTTGCTGAAATAATTGGGAACTGTTTGTCCAAGGGTCATGATAAGCAAAGCCTTCTGATTCCATTCTTGACTATTGCAGCTTATAATCCCAGCCTTGAATCTTGTAAATCTACCTCTTACTTCGATGTGCAATGAAGGGATTGTGTTTTATCTTTTTTTTTAGCAACAACCACCAAAACCTTGATCCAAATGCGGAAGTTGACAAACATGGCCAGAATTGAGCCAATCCAGAATCACACGCTTCAATTTTAAAAAGTTACCACAAAGATCCACAAAGAAAGTTACCACTTAAAGCTTAAGATCAAACAATATTCTTCAACTTTATACCCATGTGTGGCAGGCTTCTGATAGTTGTTCGTTTCGGGTGCAATTTTCCCAGTCGAGGTGCTGAAATCTTGTAGGTCACGTCCCATGTGGTGCTCAAACGTCTTGCTGACACGGCAGTGATGGAGGCGATGATGATTTCTGACTGACCTGGGGCGTTGTGGATCAGGACTGATGGACACATGACCTTTTCTCTTTTAGAGCCTATGTTTGAGGGCAAAATAGGTGAAATGCCCGCTGTGATGTTTGGATCGTATGCATGCAAACACATAAATAGTGCATATTGATATACACTAGATATGTGCATAGGTAGACAAACAATGCAGTATAATGTATATTAACATATATTCACGCATATACATACATTGTGGGTCTGCATCACTAATGTATAATAGTATTATAATAGTATATAATAGCATAAACATAATACATGTTCTAAATCTTTAAACAATCATTGGAATAATAAATAAACCGTGTTTGACAAATTTGTCAAACAATGAACTATCGTGTAAATATTCATATCTTATCGTGATAGTTATATTTTTGAAGAATGGTATCTCTCTGTAAATATATATATATATATATATAATCTCGAATTATGGTTATTTTGCAACATGGTATCCAACTATCCAATGATGATGTTCTATGATGTTGTATCATATATCATAAAACCATGCTACCGTTATGTAAACCCATAGTTATGGCAACCATCATCTAACTATGTAGCCACCCCACAAGTTTGTTGCTTGAAACCCACTCCGCACTAAGCTGCCCCTACTGACGCCCAGCATGGTCGCAAGGCTCGCCTGCACTGCCTGGGGTAGCTGATGGTGATGAACATGCTGTGATTTCGAGCATCAAACAAGGTGATGTTCCATCATGATTGTTCATGATTTACCATGAGAAGAATGGATAGTTTCTATCTTGTTTATACTTTAGCATCCATGAAACATGAACAAATGAGAATTAACAATGAACAACATATGTTATTCATTTGAGACCTCAAGCTGTGGGAGGATGCGCCCCCAAGTTTTGGCCACTGAAACGTGTCTGTTTTCAAAGCCTTGACGTAGTATGTCTACCTCTGTTTGGACAAACCATGTTGCTTGTACCAGTGGTCTTACCGCCACTCTTCATGCGCCTTCTGATGATCAGGGCCAATTTTAGCATTTAGGGCCCAAGTACCGGTGATCAGTTGGGTTTCAATAAGGAGCGTTTGAGTATCAAGCCAGTCATGGGAATGAGAATTTCACGCAATTGCCAATGTTCAGAGCCTGTTCCAGTGGTTCAATATCTACATTGGTAGATTAGTGTGGAATGCAATGATGTCCTACTAGTAAACTAAATTGGGTATGGTTTGTAATTGACCCTCATCTGTTAGAACCAGGTCAAGTATGGTTGACTATAGACTTTGCCCATGTTACACTCACTTTGGTGAATTATAACCCGGTTACTCATGGCTAATCCTATCATTTTTAGCATCTGCAACTCATGGGTTATGGATCAAACTTGGGGTACCGATGGATCCACTAATTTGGTCATGTTTGGTCTGGTCTTGAACCATTGTATATATTATATATAATATACATAATATACATAAATATCTATATATATATACATGTACATCTGATATAGTCTTGAATCATCACAAATTATTCAAGCAACTTAATACATATTAGTATAATTTAGTATACATATATGTCTAACTATTATCTATAGTTCTATATAGTTCTATATGTCCAGATTCCGCCAAGGCACCGCCAGGACCTGCGTCTCCGTGGCCGCCACGCTGAGCGACAGCGAGCCCGTGACCTCCGCCACCACGCTGTCCTGGCGATCCGTGGGGGAAACTGGTGCTGGGGGGTGGAAATTAACCATGGAAAATTATGGAAAATCAAGGATTTGGACGGAATTTTAGCTGGAAAATCAAGGATGAATTGTAGATTTGATTGACCATGAACATTTGGCAATTGAATGCATTTGAGAACCAAAAAGACATGGGATATGCAATGGACATTTGGGAAGCCTGGTTTTGGATCCCAGCCTCCATCCAATACTCCCCTGCCAAGTCGGTAGTGGGGCGGGAGGTCATTGTCCGGGGCGAGTGATAGAAACTTACCATACATGGAGAATACGGGTTGTAGGTTTAGAAGAAATGAGCAGTAGAACCATGGGTCTTCCACACACACATCAACCAAAGTCTCACCAGCAAGAGAACAAACATATTCTTCTCACTTCCACGTAAATATACTTTAGTGACTAGTCCATAAATTGGGTGTGTCTCCAAAAATTGGCTAGCCCAGCCCACAACAAATGGTTTTGAAATGGTTTGAACACAATGTTACCATGAAAATTGCAATGAATTGCCTTTTAATCCCCCATGGCTTGACTGGTTGCTTGAGGGAAGGGTTACGCACAATGGGTCAGCTCACTATTCTGAATAAATTAGGTGAACGAAGCCCTATAGAATAATCATTCACCAACCATCCTTTATCAACTATATGACTATATCCCCATGTTTGATGGTTTGAAATCACCATTGAAGTCCATTTGAGACAAAATCAAATTATGCTTGATGGTTAAAGTCACCATTCAACCTCATTCAAAACAAACACATATGCTTAGGGTTAGAATCACCACTAAACCGACTATGCCCCACCATTGAAGTGAAAAACTGTGTGTAATGGTCAAACATCACCATTAAACTCCATTAATAAAATTCGGAAAGTTACATTCCGCTCTAAAAAACACCCCCAAAAAATGGCCCCAAAACAACAACATCAAAAAACGTTCAAAAAGACCCTGAGGTCATCGGAACCGCCGCCGACATCGGAAGCGCCGGTCCTGACACGCTTCCGCCAGGTAGGCCACGTAGCTCTCGACCTGCGCCGCATTTGTGGGCTTCAGCCAGGTCAGCGAGCCGCCGAGGTTCGTGAGGTCCAGGTCCTTGGGGGACCAAATGGGGGAAAGGTGGAGGGGTTCAGAACTCATAGGTTTTCATAGGTTTTCATAGGATAGAGGTCTGATTTAGAAACATTTTCTATGGATGAACTGATTCTTTTCATAGGATTTCATGGCTATCAAAGGGGGAGTTCAAGCCACAAACATGAATGATTCGGATTGCAACCACGAGTAGAATGGGATGAACATCAACACCAATTTGGACATCAAAATGGAATCAGTAAATGCTAGATCTGGGCTTGGTCAAAATAGAATGGCAACCCACAGCCTTGCTGGCCATTTGCAAGATTCACTGTGCACATATATTGTATGTGCGTCCTCAGTTTGGATATATTTTGGATGGTATAACTTTATCGTGGTAAATTGGTTAAATGAACCAAAGATAAGTGTTTCCAAGCTGCACAGTTTCAGTGGTAATTACTATTATCGATTATAACAAACATGTGCGACTGAGTGAAGTGTAAACATTGACAATCACTTCAAAATGGATCATCCAGCAGATTCCATGCATCCCGTCTTTGCTAGGCAGGCAAACAATATGCTCATATATCTAACAGTTCCCTCAGCCAACCATGGCTAGTCTTAGATGCCCTGCAAAATTCTGTCACTGTCTTTGCTGTCTTCCCCATTACTCATCAACCTACAGTACTCAGCTACACGGGTTTGCCGGTTTGCCCCCCCAAAAAAGGTATAGCCAAGAACCCAGGAGTTTAAACCTCATTTTCTTATGTTGTATCATTTCTTTATGGCCATAATACCGTAGGTGTCCCATCTTCTCCCCCCGGCTTGACCCCCTTCCCGGTGCCAAGCCACGTCGTCCACAAAGTCGATCCCCGACACCGAAGCCGACGTAACCGAAATCGCTAGGCCTGGCCAAGAGCTGGGGATGTCCCAGCCACCCCCCCAGAAATACCACGAGTTAGTCATTGGGGATCATCATCCCAATTTTTCTATGGAAAATGACAAGAGATTTGAAACCGCCAACATCGGAGTTTGAGTCGGTTTGATATTGGTTTATGAATTTTAAAAATCAAACCAGAGTTACACATCCATCTGAAAATGGATTATCTACCAGTATCTACCAGTCAAACATGGTTGAACAGGATGAATGCGGGGAGGCATGGTAGGGCCATCAGTCTACCTGAGAATAAAATCATGTCAGATAAATAGCTTCAAAACAAACATGTTCTAACAAACATAACCTTAGAACATGTTTGTCTTGAAGATATTAAAGACTAGTCTCCAACATAATTCCACAGCCACTGATCTGAAACTCTGTCAATTTGACTCTTATTAGTGGTTGTAGTCCCCCTCATTTTTTGCAAGTGTGTTGTTGCATGTAGCCGCAGTATCTATTCTTGATAGTATCCCATGTTCAATGGCCAATCCTCGCTTGAGTGAGTACTTAGGGGATGCATTTGAGGTTGAGATGGTGAACAAAAAATAAATTTTGATTTGAGTATATTTATAACCAGAGGATCAAAAACCCTATAACCCCACCTGGCTGCTCTAGGAACTTTGACTGGACTCCCTTTTTCACAATGAAGACACAAGCACTGCCACCTTTTGGACTTTTGGCTAGGTTCCTTATTTTGGGGCATTAAAACAGCTTCATGAGTTCAATATATGTCAATAGTTCAATAGTGCATATTCAATTTACTTGGTCAATACTCCACTTGCTCAAGTTTGTTCAAGGTCTTGTGATATTTCTTCTATTTTCTTCTGCTGTTTTCCTGACGTAATATGCTCCTCATACAGCCCAAATCTGAATCACCGCACCTATGGGTGTGGTCTGTTCCACCAACTTCGAGCGCGTGTAGACCTGCAGGATGACGGGATGCACCGCTCTTCAGAGCGACCCGCCGACCCGCTATGGCCTCAACCAACGACCAAACGTTGTCGGTCTCTGCTGGGAGGAACGTCTCATTGAGGCCCAGGGGAATCTCCGTGCCTCACCATTGGGAGGTGGCGTGAGGCCACTACCAAATGCATGAAGAGAGGCAAACATCGCGGGAAACAAAAAATAGTTTCCACGAGATAAAGTCCACCTGTTCCAATTTAGGGAGTTGTAATTATACACAGTGGTGCCTCCTATAGTTATGCGTTGATTTGCAAGACAAAGATATATCCATCACTAACCCTAAGTGGGCTACTTACAAGCTGGCTCACACTATGGGGCACAATGTTGAAACCCATCCATCTACAATGCATATATTGATGCAGCCAAACGTGAATTGGATTGTCAGCCCACAGGGGAATTAAAACGTATTGATACTGTGCCGACAAAGGGCCTGCTTGGACGGGGATATGTAACATAACTGAAAATCCGGAAAAGAGGTGTTTGGGGAGATTAAATGACAATTCGCTGATGGCGAATTAGACTTGTTTGCAAACGGAACCCAGGAAAAAATGTTGGGATGGAAAGATTCCAGTTTTGAACCAGATTCATGGTACGGTCATTTCAAGTGTGCTCAATTCTTTTAAATTACTACCTTTACATGCCAAAGGAACATATTGATCCGCTTGAGTATAGGCAGTTTATGAATAACTAAAACAAGATCGACATTAAAAAAAAAAAAAAATGTGCAAAATATCAACATAGGATGATACCCACTTCAGCATTGATCGTCTATAGATTTCTCTCGATTTCCGGGACCATCAGCTGCCCCTGGCCTATCAACGAGCGCGTCGATGCGCCATCTGTTAGGTAGACACGGTAGGCTTCCACCCTCCTGGGGCGGCGCGTCCCTAGTGGCCGCCGGTTGCCGGTGTGAAGCATCAGACGTGGTGAGTTAACCATTAAAAAAATGGTGGTTAAACCAGGTTAAACCTATCATAACCTATCAAAAATATTCAAAAATAAGGATCTCACATGGTTTTACCACCATTTTACCATCATGACATGGGAATATCAATTTGGCCACTTGTGATATCAAACACTAGCCATGACCCGGCACAACCAGTTCATGAATAGATCCAAGACATTCCACCACATTTCCATCGAAGTGTAAGTTTTCTTGAGGCTATTGAGGACACAAGGTCATCATTCAAAATGGCACATCAAGGACAGAAACGGCTTTGGTCGAGAATCAGAGCCGCAGAACATGGCTACTGTTGGGCTACTTGTTCCGGTCTCCACGTTTGGTCCCACTTGAACCAGTGAACCCCCATATTTCGTTCATATCACTGCCCTAGACATCCCCGAACCACGTCCAGGTCCACCTGGTATCGCTCGGGGCGTTCCACTGCACCACACCTCCAAGATCACCGAGATCCAAGTCCTGGTCACCGTCGATGATTCAGCCAGTTCATGTGGGAAACCCAATGCCATGAACCTACCATTTAGGGATGGTTTATATGATGTTTATAGTATGATGGTTTACTATTGGGTTTAGCGGTTTACCATAAATCCAGTAATGGATGATGTAATGCTTCAAATCAAGGTTCATGGGTTGTAAGTTGAGGGAGTTGATTTCGGGATTTTATCATGAACATGAAGGGATGATGGAGTGAGATGACTCTGGGTATACCCTGAATAAAGTCAGAAGAGGGATGAAGTGTAAGATTTGTAGGATATATATATACACATTATAGTCAACCGAAAGTGCTATGGCACCACACATACGTATTGCAGAAAGTATCTCCCTCAGCGGAAATGGGTATGTGACAATCATATCATTCAGGATTCTCCTATCCTGGGCATGTCCAGACTGTTGAAAAATGCGGAGACTCGGCGAACTGCTGAGGAAATATCATTCTAGCAGGTCTGTGTTGTGGTAACTTGGTGATAGGGTGGATCCCAAATAAAGCTGGGATTAAGGTAGAAAGAAAGCAACAAGAGAAATCACATAAGGTGAAGGGCCAACTAGAATCCATCATGTGAGGGTCTGTGCATGGTTGAGGGTCTCAAGGCACTCGATCTCCAAGCTTTTGTTGGGCTTAGCAAAGACCCATGACAAACATCGTGGATTGCTGAAATGTGTACTAGCTAAAATTGCAACAACAAAGAGAAACCATGTGTACTAGCTAAAATGCATGCATAATTTTCAGCACAAATCATACATGGGTTGGACGGAAGCTACCTATTCTACACTTCCTCAATGTGGTCGGGTGCAGACCCATGGTGAAACACCTGGTGGACTTTTTTTGTGCAATGCCTTTTTATCATTGATGGATCTGTCTATAACTTTTATTCAATGTGTCAACATTTGAATGATTTGAGGGTAAATGTCATGGTCTATGCCATGCGCGGATGCTCTGGGCGATGATATCTTGTTGATCTCCAACGCGCGCGGCAGATTTCGAGACATCCGTGCCGTTTTTTTTTCGCCAGTGCCGTTCTGTGCCGTGCATGGGCGCCATTTTTTTCAGTGGTGTAGCGCCCAGTTCTTGATCTCGCGGCAAGGCCGTGCACAATGACAGCGCAGCTGGTGGGGCCGCCATCCCATAAGGAACTGGAGAGGTCACAGGGAAACAGTGGAGCTTCCGATTTTTCTGTGAGGGTGCCACCCTCCATGCCCTCTACTCCAAGCTGGAAAAATGGATCCTGTTTCTACAATATCAGGATATATCAGGATCATGTAACCAACAGAACATGAGAACATGTTTCCCAATTCACCCAGACCATCCCTCTGCTACCCCCTTTTTGACACGCAAGAAATGAAGGAAAAATGGGGGGATGGAGCATCTCCGAAGTGATTGGCAAACAACCCGTGAAACTTGACCATTGTACATATGGCATCCCAATGTTTCCCATACTTACTTATTAAATCCCCCATGTTTGATAATACAACCACCATGTTACATGGTAAACAAACCCATTATCTCCTTCCCCCAGGCCATCTATGGCCATCGCGGCCGCACCTGATCCACGAACGCGAGGCCCGAAACGCTACTGGTCACATCTTCCATGCGTAGCGCGAAGGGCGTGGACTGTTCCGCGCCACTTGAGGCGCTGTAGACCAGGAGATGTGTCCAGTTGGCCAAGGGGAACCTGAGCAGCGTCGCGCTTGCGGATGATGGGGATGGCACAATGGTTTCGGATCCTTGGGTCTGAAAATGACAAGATACTAAAGATACTTACTGCTTGGTGATTAATAATGGCTATTGATAGTGATTAATTAATAGTGATTAATAATAGTCATAGTGGTTGATAGCCGTTAATAATGATCTGGTTGGTGGTTTCAATCCCTCTGAAAAATAATGAAAAATATGAGTTCGTCAGTTGGGATGATGACATTCCCAATATATGGAAAGTTTCATTCAAAATTCCATGGTTCCAGTCCCCACCAAGCAGCTTATAAAATCTCATGGAATGATGGTATGGGATGTAATGATATATAATGGAGATACTGGGATGTTGATTCACCATAGGACGGACTGAGTTTGGGCACATCATTTCTATCCCAGTCATAGGAGATGGATTGATCCAGTGCCTCTCAGCTAAATCATCCCAGTTGTTCATCAACATGTTTGGTTAGTTCTACTCCAATCATCCGAAAAATCGATCCGGAACCCCGTTTAAAAGGACCTGAATGTTCAAGGTCTTCTTAAACAAGTGTCAAAGTGATATCTGATATTTGGGTTCCACATTGCTGGTATATAACATAAACCAGCCACTTCTCAAACGGTTCCTGTACTTGGAAGATCGTCCTGCTGATGCACTGGTTTGCAAGTGGCCCATCCAGTTAACTTCAACCAACTCACCAAACTATATCTCATTAAATCACCATTTTGCTAGGGCCCCACCATGTAGCCCTTCACTGCTCGAATGGTGGGGCCCCGTCTCCAAGATCCCCCACTCCACTTCCAGATCCAGTTCTTCCACGGCCACACTGACGTTGCCAACCTGCCAGTTCCAGGGCTGGTGGGGTGCGCTTGACATGACATGACATCGAGCATCGAACGGGATTGAAGTATCAACGAAATTTTGCAACATGGCCTTGATAAATTGGGATTATATTGGCACCCAAAATCAGAGCCAATTGCCACCATCTTTTGTGGGATTTAAAGAGAGATTTCACCTGGAAGGATCTGGCTGAATGTGCAATTGGATATGGGGTGATGAGACCTACGCAGAGCTATAAAGCCACACATGTGGCATACTAGGGAGGCAACGCTAAAAAAACAAAATGTCGGCGCAAAATCATCGTTACCACTGCTTCTCGCATACAAATCTCAATTTCTACAAGCTAAATCCATGTTTTACAGGGATCTCAGAGTTTAAAACCTATCCAAATCCATATGTTCCTCTATTGTGCCCTATGTTTTAGATATCTCCATACCCTCCACTACTCAAAACATGGCCAAATTGGAAAATCCACCATTCAAAATTGGATGATTTTCCCAGCAGCCTCCATTCTTGATAGCTATTTCCCAGCCAGCCATGTTTCATTACACCATTCACCGGGGAACGTTGCACCCCACGAGCTACACGAGACCTGCATCCGTTCACAAATGGCCAGGACATGCTCTGGCACTTGGACGGCCAAGTATTGGATGCCTGGAACCTTGGTAAAAGGATCAGCGTCCCATGAATGATATTGGAGATACATGTGATATCCATAGTTGTATGTATGTAACTGTATATACAGATAAATATGTAAATGTGTATATATATATATATATTTATACTTGGTTGATGTAAGATGAGGTTTGTCTCAAACATAGGGTACCAACAAAAAAACATGTTAATCACTGTTAATCATGAATCATTCCAATTTTATCATTAAAAAAAACAAACCTGGGGTGTACCTTGCCACCATCCCATCTTAAGATGGACAATAACACGTGAAGTGACGAAGAAAACATCCTCAATATATCTCGACATATCTCCATGTTCAGCACATCTTACCGTAACTTACCCCACTGATGGCTACTTAGTTGGGATCAACATGCCGGGGTTGGCACTGCCCCATTTCTGGTGGGTCATTGGGTAAAACATGGTCAAACCATTTCGCCACTTGGACAGCTGTGGATGTCACTTGGACGTGCTAAAATGTCCTGTAAAACCCCGAATCAAAGCTTTAACAACTTGAGCCACACACAAAACGTTTTGACATTTTGGTACTAAGTGGGGTTGGTATTTCATGGCAGTCCAGCTAGAATCATACAACCAGAGCAAATCAAGCAGGCAGCAATAAAGCCTGAGGAAATCATGTGGGTGTGGCGGGTGTGCCCTCACACATCAAGGTTTGGGACCTTCATAGGTCCTACCAAGAGCCAAGTCGCTGTTTCATTCCCTTCATCTGGCAACCAGCCTTCAAGTGGGACCTGCCCGGCGCACTCCATGATGCGACATCGCTCAAGAACGTCACCCAACCAACAGTGATGAACATCTCCAACACTGGATACGTTCTGGGGATGTGTTTAATTCAAACCAAAACCATGTGAGATTCCTCTAAGTACTACAAGTCCACCATAGTACCCAAAGTCTGACGTTTTATCCTCAACTGCTACCATTTACCTCATTCCCTACAGTATGACATGGCCATGTTATCTGGTTGGTGGTTGACCAACCCCTCTGAAAAATATGTTCGTCAGATTGGATCATCATCCCAACTGGGAAAAATAAATGGATATCAATTATCATTCTAACTGGTTCAAATTGGATCATTATCCCAACTATTGGGGAACATAAAATTCATGTTCCAAACCACCAACCAGAGTATCTATAGTAAATATCTATATAGTTGATGATATGATATATCTAGTATCTATAGTAACTGGTTGGTGGTTTTAACCACCAACCAGTTATGGGTATACCGTCCATTGATCCGGGCGGAAACCCCAAGGCCCCGCCTCTCCAAACTGCACGTTGGAGACCGTCATTTCCGTTGACACTGCCCTGGCGGGACCCCGGAATCGTAGGGAAGGACCATGTCATACATCAGCTATCCATGGTATATGTGGATAAATATGTACAACTTAATTTATATGATATACCAGTAGTACCGCACAAGGCGGTGGCGGAAGTTTCAGAATAGGAAACCTATAGGAGACGTTGGTTGTTGTGAATCACGGATGGCAGAGCGAATCCACTGATTGACCGAAAGGTGGT
>Ga0126342_10018126_pt1 | contig 12096 bp, 8 predicted proteins | sample Cyp1metagenome_FD_92528 | JGI IMG/M metagenome (GOLD analysis project Ga0126342, IMG submission 92528) | Coral microbial communities from Lord Howe Island, Old Settlement Bay, Australia - Cyphastrea 1 metagenome | ecosystem: Host-associated > Invertebrates > Cnidaria > Coral ... | reverse complement strand
GCGTCGCGGGAACGTAGTCTAAGGAACGTTAACACCCCACCCCACCCCACCCCATGTGAGCGTAGCAGCAACATCTTGCGAAAGGCCGAGGGAATGTGGCCGAAGGAATGTTACAACATCCCCATCCCACCCCATGTGATCGTAGCATCAACATCGTGCGCAAGGTCGAGGGACGTGGTCGAAGGAACGTTAACATCCCCACCCCACCCCACCCCATGTGAGCGTAGTATCAACATCTTGTGCAAGGTCGAGGGAACGTGGTCGAGGGAACGTTAACATCCCCCCACCCCACCCCATCCTACCCCATGTAAACTGTGGGGCAAATGGTGGGCGTTGCGTCTAAACATACCACCTATAAACACGGTGATGACTGGGGGATGGTTTATTATTGTCTTAACCACATTAATGGAATTATAATAAGAAGAAGGTGGAATTCATGGAATGGTTTTTTTTGAGCTATCAGTTGGCAGAATTCCGTACTTAATTCCATTATTCCCAGAAATAAACTTAGGGCTGTGAAGATGGATGGAATTAATGGAATAATGGAATAAACTGGTGGAATTAGATTATCAACTGGTGAAATTAATGGAATAATCTTATTATTCATGGATGGAATTAGATTATAATCTTATGAACTGGTGGATCTTATAATCAACAACAAAACCTCGCCATCTTGTCAAAGAATTAGATTGATTAATGGTTAACAGATGGTTTGACCTATGAACAATCTTAGTACTAACTAATGGGATTAGTTTCGAATCCCAAACTGATACTAAAATTGAGTTTTCACCCCATTATCAGGGGCTATTCATCTATAACTAGTTAAATCATATTAAATCCACATCATGGATTATAGATTGCAATAGAGTATAGTGGATATAACTTTGGGACATGCTGGTGATAGACAGCAACAAATCTTCAATTGTTTGGGAACACTATGAGGATATTACAGAAAAACAAACATAACAGTTTAACAGTTCCCAAAGTGGGGATCTGATAGGGGATATCATGGGAACTGAAGCAATCAAAAGCTGTGATCATCACCAACAATTGCGCGCGGATTGGGGTTTTGGGACGCATCACCTCTGTGGTGGAAGATACTATAGACTATACTGTCACCATGACTACATAATACTATATACACATAGTGGTTTCCTAAAATTGGGGTACCCCCAAATCATCCAAAAAATAGTAGGATTTTGAATTATCAACCATCCATTCTGCATTACCATGCATTACCCATTCTAGGAAACGTCCAAAAAAAAACATTGGAGTGGCAATCAAAAACACCCACCAGGGTTGGTTTACCAAGTTTACTGATCCAAATGGAAACCCCCGAAGGGATCTCCCCTGAAAACATCCGGACAGGACGTTTTAGCGCAGTCACCTTTTGGCCACTTCCAAATTCGTTGATTTTCTTTGGTGTCAAAGTGGATGTCAAAGTGGTTGATTGTTGCCCTCTGGTAAACTAACATAGCTGTTGAAAATCACCACTGTTAGTGGCTAAATCCACTATTTTTATGACCATTTTCAATAGCTATTTTGACATAACCAGAGGGTAAAGGAAACGAGTGCTTCATGGCTGCTTCATTGATATCTGAACCTCGGTGAAGGCCAATCCAGCCAAGGTTCCCATGTCAAAATGAAGCGTAGGATCATCCTGAGAACCAGCGACAGGGACCAACACCATGGAGATCACTGGGGATCCTGCTTTCTGTCACTGAAAACTATGCATGCACCCAACATGTGATCACCTGCACCTCTACAAATCGCAAAAATGATGGCAACCCAAAGGGTCATTAGGAGCCAAGAATCGAAACATCCTTCCCATGTCATCCCAACGTGCCGTAAAGCCGTAAAGAATGCGTTAAAAGGGCCTGGTGTGAAAAGGGAGAAAATCTATGGCCTTGGATAAACTTGGATTTGTTCGTAAAAATTATGATCTGTACAATGTGTCATTGTGAAATACAGTTATATCACTTCGTGAGTCTCGTGAGTCGTCTTATTGGCAGTTCTTCCACAAAAGTCCAGCAATGTGTACCCCAAAATTACCCCTTGGAAACATGTATTTTACAATGATCATTTCGATGATTGAGCCACCACCCTGAAAAAAAATGCAGTCATTGGGGATCATCATCCCATTTCTATGGCTGAACATAAAAAATTGTGTGAACTGTGAAATCACCAACCAGTCTATATGGCTCTATCCCCAGGAGAAAAAAAAACAAGATCTCCCCATGTTTCCGACAAACATCACCCAATTCTCCCCGATCACATCACGATCGGATCTCTTCCCTGCTAGGCTGAGACAGGCATCTTTGCCATTCACAAACTTGGTGCAGAGTTTTCCACCCAGTCCTGGCCACATGATCGCAACATTTCCTGTTGGTTGTTAGTTGTGAGGCCATAAATTTCAGATGCACCCCTTCAATCTAGCATAATCTAGCCTCAAGCTTTTGCTGCATTGCTGGCGAAAAATGTCTAGCACAGCTCAAATCATCAAATCAGATGAAAGCATTGTTCTTAGCAGTTCTTGGATCTTTCATGATTTTTCTGTGCCCCGCCCCCCCCATCTCACCCAAACCCATTCCATTCCGCCTCTACTCTCTTGAATCAGCGTCACCCGCATCCCGGCATCACATAAGCGCCGGCAGCAGCCAAGCCCCGAAGGGCCACCACCGATGACGCACACCGCGGGCGCGTTCGAAGGGGCGGTGCAAGGCTCCGTGATGACTGGGTCCTCTTGGTATTTCACCGTTCCTAAGCAAGGCATGGGTTTTGGCCGTTCCTCGGGTTCCACGAGGCCCAAAAAAGGGATGATTGATATGACTGCTCAAAATCATCAAAGTGTGTGCTTTTCTGTTTCTGGACCATAAAATTTGCCATGCCCATATGACTTGACTAGCTTGGATGATCATGGAAGAAATCGCGAGTTTAGCAGCGATCAAATGCTGAGATCAGGGGCTCGGGGGTACAAGTCATTATGGTTGGAATTTATGGCATCTAAAGTAGGTAATTACTGTTTTCATTCAGGACAGAATTATCAAACAAGACAACAACTATATACATTATATACAGACACGTACATTCATACATTTATATACAAATATAGACTTTGGATATAGAGATATAGATGCAAGGTCAGAAGATATTATCAGTTTTTTTTCCGTGACTCTATCAACAAGGAGTGACTCTATCAACCAAAAGTCTGACCTCCAGCCATGACTCTCTCCACGTAACCAGCTTTTTCCTCGGCATCGCCAGCCTCCCGTCGCCGTTGCCAGCGGCGCTTGGGGTTGGGAGCCCCCGAATCCTCCATATGGCTCAGCTGGAGCTACCTTGAGCACCACAGCGAGCTGCCAGCGCAGCCCCGTAGACCCTGCTGTCTGTGGTAAACGTAGCACCACAGCAAACTGGAACATCAACATTTTTGTTAGGTGAGTCAACTATTTTTATGGCCATTGTCAATAGCTATGTTGAATTACTAGAGGGTACACTTTGTGGTTTTTGCTGCCCGTCCCCGCCGGAATCACATGTTTGGTATTGGGCCCTATGAGCGTCTACTCTCTGGCATCATGGGTGCCGGGATAGTCATGGCAGCATGACCTCTTTCAATGTGCATTTTCTTCAAGTTGAACCTGAGAATTGGCAATTTAACCTAATTTTAACCAGCAAAATGTAAGATATGATTTGGGTATGAGTTCTTTCACCCTGGTGCCCTGCTAACACCAAAAGAGCTGTCATGAATCCCCCAAAATCAATTTCGGAGGCGAGGAAACCTCATAGGTATTGATTCGTTTTGATCCATCATCCATCCCCATTTCAGCAAGTAAAAATCTGAGACGTTAAACAGTTCATTACGCGTGTACTTGAACATCTTGAACTAGTGAGGCATCGAAAATATATCTATAAATGCTAATTTGAGGTAAACATGGTAAACCCAAGAAGTTACATGTTTATACATTTTTCACCCCAAGTCAGCAATTTTTATGGCGTGACCATCCCCAGTCATGGTAAGTTTAGGGCCTCTCAGGCGCCGGCGCGCCGGCGCCTCCACACTTGGTCCATGCCGCAGATCCACGCCCCCCATGAAGGAGACTCGGTACCAAGGGTAGCGACCAGCCTGGCAGGGAGTCGAGGTTTTAATGGTGTTGAAAAAAGGGGGAAATTAAGCATCATGGGTTATAGATAAGTATAGTGGATTATAGTTTCAATTTACAATGGAGATATTTGGATATACCTTCCGGCAATCAAATGTAGATGGCTGAAAAATCCTAGGTTAAATGGGGTTTTAATAGGAAAATCTTCTATAAAAGGGTAGAAGATCCATTGCAATGTTTGATGTCAGATGGGATTTGACGAAAACAAATCAGGTTCAGCAATTAACATTGAAATTGACCCATATATGTGCAAAAAAATTATGTCACCAATGAAACTAGTGTTTGAGCAATAAAACCAACGAAACAATCGACTTTACTTCAAAAGGATGGGAATGGGGATGCCCCATATATGAATATGCTGATGCTTTATCATCACTTTCATCACAAAATACGCCATGTGTCGGGGAATACAACCCATTTTTGGACAGAACCCATCTCCCATATTGTTGGTTCTGTATCCCAATATTATATTCCCATTATTTCCAACATATCCTAAAATACCCTAACTATATACGTTGAAATAGCTTAATGCCAGGTTTCGTGCTTGGAGGATCAGCAAAAAAACTCGCAACTGCTTTCTAAGCATAGTTGTACATCATTATGCTGAATGAGAATCCGCCCGATGCGAAAGTGCCCAAAGGTGGTGGTACAAATCGGCCAACTTCAAGGCCCACAAAGACCCCTGGCTCATCGCTCCCGTGGCATTCATCCAGGTGCTTTCTCATGATAACATAAACATGTTTCATTGCGTAAATCCCAATAATATAATGATCTATCGTATTCTATCCCATTAAGTCCCATGAATTCCGGGAAAAAGATCCAACATCTTAGCTCCACATTCATTGCATCCACACCTCGCCCGCGAAGGCCGTGGAGGGTGCCACCATGGTCAGTGGCCTTGGTCACCGTTTTTGTTGGACCAGTGGAGCATCAAAAAGATGGCTAAAGGATGGCTACAACCATCAAAAACATGGGCATTTACCCTCTGGTAAACCAACATAACTATGGAAAATCACCATGTTTAATGGGAAAACTCACTATAAATGGCCATGTTCAATAGCTTTTTGTATGTTTACCAGAGGGTAAGATGGTTTAAGCATCAAAAATCCGCCAAACAACCGTCCCGAAATGGGGAGGAAGACAACCATCAGGCGGACCTTGGGATGCCATCGACTGCCATGAATCCCTTCTCCCCCGCCCTACTGAAATGTTCAGCAGGATCTACAGGATCTACCCTCTGGTTATGTCAAAATAGCTATTGAAAATTGCTATTTATAGTGGATTTTCCCATTAAAAATGGTGATTTTCCATAGCTATGTTAAATTACCAGAGGGTACAGGATCTACAGAATTGGAGGCTCATTTCAGGGGACTATTTTCATCTGCGGATAAGGATCGACATGGATCGACTATCGCTGCAGAACCGATCACCCTTTCTGCCTATGAAAATGTTACACCCATAGATCCGTAGAAATTCTGTACCTCCAACAACTAGGTACAATTATGCAATTACGCTTTTGGAGGATTATCCCACTTAGTTGAACAACCTTAGTTCGTAAGTGCCTGGGCCGGGTTGGCGAACTAACCAGTTACGTTCACCAGTCACCAGTTACGTGGGATGATCCAAGTAGTTTTATGTTGTCATATTCCATTAACCCATGAAAAAAGCCATTGCATTCTACCAAATCACCATTAATTCACCATTAAATGACCATTAAATCACCATGAAACCAGGACTATTTTTGTCCAACTGACACTGACATAGAGCGGAGCGGCTGTGTGGGGCCTCCTGGAGGTGTTGGCCTGGCGAAACAAAATTGGGGAGATTCGCAATATGGATAGTATGTAACATTATATATATATATAGATATTGATATTGATATTGATTTTAGATATTAGATATTAGATATAGATATACGTGTATATGTATATATAATTAGTTAAGTGAATATACTGATTTATGTAGATGTATGTATGTGTATATATTGTATATATATATATATGTTAATAGTGAATATACTGATATATGTGACTCTATATATATATAATGTATTGATGTTATATATAGATATCATATATATGTTAATAGTGAATATATTATTGATATACTTGTATGTATATAAATAATGTATTGATGTTATATATAAGATTAGATGATATGTAATATACTGATATATGTATATATCATGTATTGATGTTGTACATATATATATATACACAATATCATATATAGATATACTTCTATTTAACAAGTCCTATTTAGTTCAAGACTATACAATACAACGACTTAATTAACAATACTTCCATACAAGCCCATCAACTCAATACAACCACAAGAATTTTGAGCTTGGAGCTGAATTTGATCCCTAACGAGGCATGTGACGTGATGAATTCATTGGATTGCTTGGAAAAAAGGGGAATTGTCAATGGGAATTTCAGGTACTATACATACAAGGCCATATGTTGTGGGGAAAATGCTGTACATAGCCCTGAAATTTAGGCCTCAAATTTGGTAGGTAGGTACCTCTTTTGTCAAGGTCCCTGAAATGGCCATTGAACTTGTGGAATTCATCATCTAAGTCATCTACAAGCGAAGTGCACGCAATCCTGTTGTATCCTAATGGGCACCGAAAAAAATATCCCGGGTCCCAGCTGGCAACGTCCTTCTTTATGCGATCATGGAAAAAAAACATGGAGATGGGTCAAAAATCTTGAGCCAGCCCAATTGAATAGTCTAGAACAGCTGCAGGACAGCGGTTCACATGCTGAAACATGCCAAGTTTGACCCTGCCGGGGGGTGAGCACCGTTCATTTGAGCAGGAAGCATGTTGGGCAACCTTGGCTCGGTAGAAGATCCCCACCTCAACTAGGCCTGGAACTCAACTAGCGGAATATGATGCATGATATGGGCAAACCATGGCAAACCCATATATATATACATAGCTACGGCCTGAATGAAACAAAAGAACAACGGTAGCGACACATATGATGACAATACGTTGCAATCTATCAAGGATGGGGGTTCAGTGAGATCCAGTACATACCCGTCGTCAATGATGGAGATTTACAGTTGATTTATGATGCTCCAGTCGGTTCACGTAGTGTACACAAAAAAGTACACCAAATGGTTTGTGCATATCTAATCTATGCTAGATATGAAAGAATATCCCACTAGTCAATGGGATTCGTAAACCACGTTACAACTCGACAGTACCACCTTGTAGAGGATACATCAGTCCACTTCTCACAGTCACCACAGTAGTCACTTAGCCATGAAGTCATCACCACGAGGTCACTAGGCTTCCACACAGACAAAGCTCGGGCTCGCTGAATTTTGGGTCCCTGTGGATTTTGGGTCGCTTTTCCCACGTTTGAGCCGCAACTCCATAGATGAGCAGAATAAATTGAGAGATAATTAAAGATATTATTATGGTTTCCAGTTTCAACGCATACCTGTCGAGATTTGACAGGGACAAAAATACGAGTAGTGATAAACCATTTGGGCACCAGCCTGGTAGCCGTTCTTTCTCATCATTTGTGATCAGTTTAGGGGTAAACTATCTTTGTAGGTAAATTATAAAACATGATTTGGGCACCAAATCCCACCATAAAATGAGGGCACTAAGACCATCGAGGTAAGTAACCACAAAATGAAGCCCGGTTTCTGTTCAAAATAACCAAAATAACTGGAGAAGAAGAGTATAGAATAGTATTATTGAACCCCTCAAATTTATCGAAAAGTAGAGTTTTGAAAAACACAACACAACCTCCTTTCAGAACTCCGGCAGAGGGTTCCTCCCTAAATCCTCATCACTTTTCCAGCGCAGAAGCGTGGACCAAAGTTAAGATCAGCATCTTGGAGATCTTCTCCTGTCAATGGCTACAATGTTTTTTACCCATTTTTATAGGGATATTCACAGACATACAATCGATACATGTGTATATATAATATGTATTTATGAATATATATTGTACAGAGTACACCAGATTTGTAAGGAATATGGTATGTGGTTTTGCCTGAAAAGGTCTGAAAAAAAAAAGAAAAATCCAGCCAGGCAAATCATCCGAATTTTGACCCATGTCCAGGGGAGGGAACCAGCGGAACGAAGTGAGGAAAGGGCGGAGAAAGAGTGGAAGTTTCAACAAGGAAATGCAAAGAAAGGCAATGGCTATAGCGGCTATGGCAATCCCCAAAAAAATGCAGAAAGGCAAAATCCTGCTATTATAAGATATCGTGCGAAGTATTACTTTTCTATCTTTGTTGGGATACTTTGCTGTATGAATCTTGCTTTTCCCAAAATGCAGCCCGTGCATTGCGTGCTTCTAACCGTGCCGTTTTGGTAATCTGGCAGTAAAGAAACACGCAGTTATATAATCACATGTTATAGATTGGCAACCATCTTACCAGTATGGAGGTATACTGGGATATGTTAACTAACAATATGGGATATGATGGGATATGGGTTTGTCTGGATGCGTGGTATACCTCCTTTTTTCACGCCCATGAGCTAATTGGGGAAAATGATGTTTTAAACCATGAAAATTGCTGGATATCATCTCAGGAATCTTGAGGCTAATCATGATGGGTCCGTCCTTGAGAAGAACAGCCAACCATTTAGTAAGCGATGGTGGAACAACTTCCTCATAGATAACATATTGGGATTTCGTGGGTCCCTAGTTGTTCATCGAACTATCATGATGGGTTCCACAATTTCATGGATCGTTTTTGGTGATCCTAAAGTCTGAAAAGAGCGAGGGAACATGGCTAAGTACCGTCTCAACGGATGGTGCCCAAAACAGGTGTTGGGAAACATCTTCAATCGCTCTAAAAGGTGATGCTTAGCAAGGAAACTAGCAGGAAACCTGATGTGACAACGCCACTACTTGGGTTGTTGTGTTTGCCGTCTTTTGCTCGTGAATCTCCATTTTTCTTATTGATGGAATCTCCAATTTCTATTGTTCAACATTGCAAGCTTTTGTTGGGTAGATCCGAATTCGCGTCGCTTGCAACACCAAAATCATTGTTTAAGTACGTTTAAATGTTAAGTCTACCACCTGGTTATTTAACATAGCGAAGGAAAATGGCCCATTTATAGATGGTGAACAACTGGGTTTACCTATTAAAAATGGTGGATCTTTCCATGGCGAACTGTTAAATAACCAGAGGCTAAATGCTTAATTTTGTTGGTTCAATGCCGCTTTCCGTCCAAGGTTCCCACCCTGCCACATGCGCCAGCGACCCCTCCCCCGGCAAGTTCCTTCCCTTCTTTGAAAACCACCTAGTCAGCACAGGGTGCCTATACCAGTCCGACATCGGGGATAGTAGATACAATGGGGATATCATGAGGATAGTCATAGGGGAATCCTGGGGATGTTAAATGGTCGATTTACCAACAAATGGGGATGTGTCAAAACCCTATCCCCCTGTAGTTCACATCAAAATAACTGGTAAATGGATGTTCATCCCTCTAAAAATGGTATTAATAGGTATTGATTCATAGCCATTTACCAACAAATCATTTGTACCCGTAGCCGGACCAGTGCCAGTCATCATGGCTTGGAAAGTCCCTGAATCCAATTGCTGGTGGATGTTCCGGGAAGCCATGGCATCATGGAGCTGATTGCTGGGCAAACTGCCGTCCTTGAAATGATGGTTTATGTTGGTTAATATACTGTTAATATCTGTTAATAATGGTTGTAATGGTTAATAATGGTTAATATATGGTTATTATATGGTTGATGATCGTGAATAATATGGTTTATCAATGATTGCTGGCTGGTGGTTGAGCCCTACCCCTCTGAAACATGATGGAGTTCGTCAGTTGGGATGAAATTCCCAATATATTGAAAAATAAAAAATGTTCCAAACCACCAACCAGTGTGTAATGGATGTGTCTTTTTTCTTGGAGTGTTTTGAATGGATTGTCTCTTTAACGGATTGCTTATACTCTAGAATTTTCAATGGTAAAGGGAGTTACAAATTTTACAATGGACATGTTAATGAAATGTTCGGTGGAAAATTGACAAGGGAAAAATTACGTTTGAAATTTGACCATGGAATTTTCAATGGATCTTTATACCATGGGTTGTTCCCTCAAATTGGAGTGTCACAATTTTGAATCGCATTCCCCAGGTTTAGAACCTCACATTTCCTATTATTTTCTGGGCATCAAAGGGAACCCACGTAGTGCAAACCTACTTCTAGAGAGTATTGATGATGGAAAAACTGATGTCTCCCCAACATCATCAAACCCCAAAAACAGGCATAAAGATGCCACCTCCCTGTTCCATGGATCAACCGTTTGGTGGCTACAACCAGGACCTCTTGTGCACTTGGTTTTGCTAGACGCAGTGTGAAACACCAAGTCAACCAATTCAGCATCAGAGTGGCCGGGAAAACTCAAAACGCATCCAAAAGGCAGCTGAAATGGTACTTGGGGAATTATCCCACGGATTGTACCTGGTGCTTTTTCCAACCCTGGTTAGTTCACCAATTCGTGGATTACTGTATCGTATCAAAATGGGGTAGGCCCCTATGGTGGTCCGCACCAGTTCCCATCCATCGAATCCTCAGGGACCCAGGGACCCTGCCTTCTTCTCGTGCAGTTTGGGTACCACTAGAAGAGGTGGCACGCCCACCTTGGACCCATGAACAGTGGGGGAATAGCCGAATAGCTTATTTAACGTACGGAAAATCAGGACTTTTAATGGGGTAAACTCATCTATAAATGGCTTATTTTCCATAGCTATGTTAGTCATAACCAGAGGGTAAATTTAGAGAACTTTTTGGTAACCAAGCCTGCCAATGGAAATTGACCACCTGCGACAGGAAAATAACATCTGTGTCTAGCTGGGGTTTTGCATGGCGGCTCCAGTCGTCAGGTTGGTCCGCTGAGAACGGGGCCAGATGCTCCTGTCAGTGACCCAACGCTGCTTATTAAAGGACCGTCATTTTTCAATTGGGGTGAGATCATGACTGGTTGGTGGTATACCCACCCCTCTGAAAAATATGAGTCAATGGGAAGGATGACATCCCATGTATGAAATGGAAAATAAAATAATTCCATGTTCCAGTCACCACCAATCACGTATTGATATGCAAAACCATGATATAAACCATAGATATTGATTATTGATAATACCATATTTTAATAATCAGTGAAATAGTACCATATAGATATTTAACCATGATATTAAACCATAATACCATATTATAATACCATAGATATTCATAATACCATTGTTCGTTGGTGAAATCAGCCCCTTTAATTGAAATCTCAGTGAAAAATTCCCGCAAAAAGCTGGCGAAATCGACCAGAGAAAATTTCATCAAATTCTGCTGCTGTCTGTTCTCGTGACATATCCCAATGGTTAGCTAGGTGAAAAAAAAAAAAATCCAGTTTTTGTAACGTAGACCCTGGCATTCATCGGGCTTGGTGAAGATATTTTTGTTTCCACTTAAAAAATGGCGAAGTGTTCAGGGTCGAACTGTTAATTTACCAGAGGGTAGCTGGGTGAAATAAGGTGAAACCACCATCTTCCTTCGTGAAGTCACCGTTTCTGACACCTGTGCACCGCGCAGGCCTTCTGCATGTCTTTGAATACGAAGGCTAAGGATTTCACTGCCAAGCTGATAGCAGGCCTCGTAATGTCTGCCCTCAAGATGGCGGAAACAGCAGCACTACGATGGCAGGGTTTATGGGGGTTAGATAGGGTAAAGCTTAATGTCTATAAATGGTGCCCTCAATATCTATAATTCATGGGGGTGAATAAACCAACTTTTAACCAGGACAGCATTGTACATGGTGATATATGCAGGAAGGCCGTGGACCCGAACCGGAACTCAAATAACCGGCCGCGGTTTAACCGAACCGAACACGAACCGAACCGTGAAAAAACCGAACCGAAGCTAATTCCTCTAACCGAACCGGTTAGGC
>Ga0126342_10018125_pt1 | contig 12096 bp, 11 predicted proteins | sample Cyp1metagenome_FD_92528 | JGI IMG/M metagenome (GOLD analysis project Ga0126342, IMG submission 92528) | Coral microbial communities from Lord Howe Island, Old Settlement Bay, Australia - Cyphastrea 1 metagenome | ecosystem: Host-associated > Invertebrates > Cnidaria > Coral ... | reverse complement strand
CGTTTTTCCTGCATGGGAGCTCAATTTTTGAATTTTTGGTGCTATGTTGCATGCAGCCTTTGGGATGTGTGATGTGCAAAAAACACTGTAAATACCGTGAAAAAATTGCCTTCGGAGCAATGTGGAAGCATTTGTTCAACCCCAACGGAAGAGTAACGTTATCAAGATTCATTTGGGGTTTATTTTGGCCTAGCCTGCGTCATTTCAGGGTTATATTGGGCCACTTCGGGCCTATGTTCGGCCCGACAACATATTGGGTCAGTTGGAAGGCTATATGTTGGGTTTATCTTGGCCCAAGTGGCAATGCCTTCCATTCTCCGGAGCCGTTTCGGTAGATTACTCGCTTTCCGTTTTCTTCCGGACTGGTTTGCAGGTGAAATCTACAGGTTCTAGACTTTTCCCAAGAATATGAGGGTTATAAGGTTAGACTAGCAAATTGTCACCAATTTAGTGACGAAACGAGGACAAGACAGTCTTGTCTTGTTGTAAGTCAAATGCCATCAACTAGATCCCATGTGCTCAATGACTGACCATTTGGCAATGACTTGTACTTGAAATCCAAGTAAAATCATGTTTTATGTGTGTTTCCTGTGTCTCTATGGAATTTTCCACATCGGCTTCCTTTAGATCCTCTGTCCCAGTCCTCGCTCCAGGAATACATGCGCAAGGAGTGTCGACATTATTTCGAAACTGTACAGGACTGCAGGAGCATTTTACCAATGCATGGATTCCTAGTTTATCGAAAAGATCGGGAGCCCCCCAAGTGATTGCAAGTTTTACATAGTTTTACTGTAACTAAGAAAATCAGGTTTTTATCCATGGGACTTGCGGGTCCAATTTTCAGAGACCTAGAAAGCCTGGTTGGTTTTGGGACTTGCTTCAGTTGGTTCCAGGAATTCGCCGATTTTCTTCTTGCACCTGCAAGCCCGTAGGAAAAGGGCGCACAGCTGCGATGCGATGTGATGACAGGTGTTTCCATAGGGACAATCCAAACAATCCCTTTTTGGTTTAGACCAGTGCTGCTGTTTGCAGTTTGATGGTTTGTTGAAAGCTGCAACCGGTGGCCCAAGAAGTGAAGAGTGTTTGAAGACACAAATCGTTGTTTCAAAAATGCCCCGACCAGATTTACATCAAAGCTTCTTGAAAAAGCATGAGCAATTGCTGATCCACCTGGTCCCGACAAATCGTAGCAAAGTGAGTGCGACAAAGAATCAGCAAAGTGTTTCTAAAACAGATTAAAACAGCACCTACAACTGTACCTACAGCTGTACCTGGCTCATGGAATGCCATGGCTCCTGGCATCATCTGAAGGCAGTTCCTGTTGGTACCAGTACCTTGGGCCATTCCATGCCATTGCTATAGCTGGTGTGCCTATGCTTAATCACCTTGATCTGGGTGGCCGTATTCGAACACTGTTTGGGATGATCCCTGACATCAACTGACATCAACTGACATCAACTGACATCAACTGACCACTTCTGAGATTGGTTAAAACGGCACCAATTTCACAAGGCCGTGCTGCCCGAAGCTTTGCTGGAAAGGCTGTTGAAGGACTCAGTTTGCCTTTGAACGTGGTAGAGTAACTGATTAAATCTGATTAATTAGTTCAACGCCAAAAAATTGGGACAGTTGGGAGCTTTCACAGATGAAATGGATGAGTTTGAAGAAGCCCGGGAAATTTTGTTGAGATTTATGCAACATGAGTGACTTTCGCACACAGCATTGCCAAGAATGAGGTGCCGAGGACATAGAATTCTGACCCGATCAACATGAAAAAATGATGAGAATTAGAGATGGGTCAATGCCTATGACAGGGCCTATGACCTATGACGTTCATTGACGTTCCGTCTTTGGGATGAATCTGATATAAATTATATATCCATAACAACCAGCCCATTCGATGTGAATAGTATTGAATACAAGTGGAAACCTCGGTTTACCTGACCCATCCGACTCCATTTCAGCTTCCAGGAAGAGTCGAAAGAGGACGATGACTTCACCATGGACCTTTTCGGCCAGCAGGGGTCGATGGGTTCAAAAGTTTGAGACATACCATACTCATATGACTAAACAAGGGATAGTTGTGCTGCTAAGGCTAAAAGTGATGATGCTGATCATGATTCACACTGATTTGGGCAAGGGGATATACGAATTTTTAAATACCTCCAAGTGTGTTGATGAATATCCAACCTTTTGTCATGTATTTAGCACATCAAAAGCGGGATAAGAGGTTCCCATGTGGGTGTCTCAATAAACCGTGGTTATCCAATTCATGGCCGTTAAAGCAATAGAAAATGACTATAACCATGTGGGATTAACGGTCACCTGTATTCAGACAAACTCATGTATAAATACGTTAATATATATATATGTATACATGTATACTAGTACACGTTGAAAAATAAAAAACAGTTCTTGTTGGCTCTTATCATTTCTTCATCACATCCGATGGCCAACAATCACCGGATCTGTTCCAAAAAAATGGTCCGATGTTTGGCACTCGTACTGAGTCCCAGAACGCATAGTTCATGTTCAAACAATACGATGACTACCACAATGTGTCGTATTTATGGGTACCATTCATATTTAACACTTATTACCATCTATTACCATCACCATCCATTCCCATCTACCAGAATCTACCATAGTACTACCATATTACCCTCCATCGTGATATACATCAATTGCTCCCGTTGCTCAACAGGCGAGGACGAGTCCAGCGATGCGATGCGATCCGAAGCAGTCGATGACCTCCTGAAATCGGTGGATAAGAGGCACAGTGGGGAATTTTCCCCACAGGAAAACCAGAAAAATTGAGATTTTACCGTCAAGAATAGGTGTTGTTGGGCCATTTCAAGGGGGAAAAACAAATGATGTTCTTAACATTTCTTAACCATTTGGATCTTTGGGTACTCAAACGTTTTGGACAAACCCCATTCGTTGAGAAAAATCATGGTACCTGTAGCGCCTGTAGTCTCTCCCGAGATTTGAAAACACACTTTCAGCAGTTGTCCGATGAAAGCAGGAACAAATTCATGAAAACTCTGCCAGATTCCGTTTAAAATCTGAATCTCTCTTTTTTTGTGAACCTGTTTGAACAGAAATGTTTGAACAGATTTGAACAGAGGGTCTGCGGGACCTGCAGTTCCCACCTGCCAGGCTGTCAGTGCACCACCTGCCGAATCGCTATCGCTCACCCACCTGGTTCGAAGCTGAAATGAGGATATTCATAGTGTGAAAACGGTGAACAAATTGTTTTATGTGTGCAAAACATGTCAAGAATTCATGATTGTACTTATGTTGGGACCGTGAGAGATCCAACTGTTGCCTTGAACTTTGCAGGTGTTTCGTCAAAGAGGTAGCTGGCATGAGGATTCCATTGGTGAGCCCCTATGGTTTGGTGCTACATTTGTCCAAAATGTTCAACTTGGAAGATTTTGGAGGATCGAGTGAAACCTAGTGAAACCTAGTGAAACCTACAGCCATGTACTGCGAAATAGTTGACTGTGATTCAATCTTGACAGGACGTTGTCAATGTTGGTTCAATGGACAAGATTGAAATATTGAAAACCTTGACGGGGTCTCCAAAAATTTGGCTTTTGTCCAGAAATGTTACACCCCAAAAGCCATCCTTTTGCCCTTTGATGACCATAACTTCGGAAGAATTCCTGCAACTGGAGATTTCAGGTACTGGGTTGCTCCAAGCAGGGACACGGAGATGTCATTTGGGTCGATGGCCCAGGGGGTCGACGGAGATTGGATGGCAGAAATGTGACTCCAAAAGTTGGGTACGAATGACAATAAACGATGGATTTTTTAGGGGTACAGATTTGGACAAACCGACAAACTCCAGCGATTCCATTTCTTGGAGCATTCCACCAGTGCTTATCTCAAGGTGATGTTGAAAATGAAGGGAAAGTGCAATCCCTGTCACTATCATCATCACAGTGTTTCTTTGCCATCATGTTTCCTATCACCAGCATCATGTCCATTATCATCACTGTCATCATAAATCCCACATCAGGAACATTATGGTAGTAATTAATGATCATCAATAGAATTATGCCCAAAATAAAGGCCATAGGAATAGTAACAATAACGTTGATAATGATGATAGTAACATAGTAGAAGTGATCACAACAATCATAATAATCATAGTCATAGAGTCATAGATGTAGTAAAAAAGAAAATGTCACACTCCATACCATTCCTTCACCTGTCAAGTTTTTGGTTCTTTATGCGAGCCATCAGCTGACCGCACAGGCCTCCGCTGAATTTGCTGCTGCAGTGCTCATCAACAACGAGTTGAAGGCACGATGCTCTTGGGCACCTCGTTTCTGGGCAAAGATTGTTGCTTCCATTCCACAGTCCAAATCACTCCAAATGATTGATTCCAGATACCAGATTAATTAACTTGGATGCATCTTCCAGATGTCTGTGCGATAAACACTGAGGTTTTTTTTGGCGTGTCAATGTTTGTTGCTGGGACCATGGGACAATGGGGGCCATATCCAGGAGTAAAATCATCTTTGGAACTGCAGTTTTCATGTTGCATCTTAAGCTTCGGCGTGACGGATGTGTTCTTATTGTTTCTCTCAATGGGCCCCAAGGACTAAGAACTCTTGTGTTTTGGAGACGAGCCTTGACCGTGAATTATCGGAAGATCTTCCCAAGATGTCCCAAATGATGTCCCACTATCTCCAATTGTTTTGGCTACATCTTTGTACTATTTCTGAACCTCACCAGTCTATTTTGTCAGAGGGTTTCTCCAACCGATCTACCAGGGGCTTCCTCCATGGCACAGCACTCGAGTGTTGGAGGTGACATCCGTTGGAGTTTACTTCATCCAACTGGGGAAAAATCTGAAATACCCTTAAAATGGATGGTAAGAGTCTCAAAATAACCATTTTTTGTCAGTCCAAACAGGAATTCATTGGATCTAACTCGTCCAAATAGGATTGCAAATTTAGCCGTATCTCTTCAATCCTGAAAATGAGTCGTTGGTCGTAATTATTATCACTTTAGTTGAATTTCCATTAGACCGATGTTGGTGATTCGGTGATGGGGGCAGTTGTTCGCCCATTTACAACTGGTCAACTGCTGGCTGATTCGCCAGGTGGGTGCAGGTCTTGCTTTACCATCTGCAGTGGCGCTGCGGCTTGGTGCCAAGGTGATCCATGGTGATCCCATCGATTTCTCGAGAAATCAGCCTGTTTGAAAAAATGAGTTTTAGAGGAATCTGTCAAATCCAAAGAAAAGTAAAATACTTGGGTGAAATTGGTGAAATTGGTGAGATGGGATATGGATCTGATGGGAGGTGGTGGCCACCGATGTCCCAGATCACGAAAGACTGCTGGCAATGTCCGCTTCCCTGGTAGCTCGGCTGGAGCTCAGGTTGCCAAGTGACCCCTATTTGGATGGTTCAACCAATGTCAACCATGTTCAACCGTTGAACCCTCCATTTTGGAGGCTCAAAATTCTCCAAACACGGGTGCATTGGGTTGCAGCTATCTATCTATCTATCTATCTATCTATCTATCTATCTATCTATCTACACACGTATATCCCATACATCTGCAAATTGGTTTGTATTGGTTCATTCATCCCTGTTTATCCACATCATAGTTGTGTGTTTGTGTGAGGCCCAAGCCACGCATGGCCTCCTGGTTTTTCACAAAAGATGAGTTGTAACCTGTGACGACGCACCAGATTTGAGGCAGTCAACCTCCAGATTGCCCAATCCAAATCAGTTAGCGCTTTGCTCAGACCGGCAAAACATGGCAAAAACCTTCTAGATTTGTTTCTATCACTTACATCCGATCTGGAATGTATGAACATTCCTTACTCTGTGTTTTTTTACATGCGACTCATGCAACATTGCATGATTTGGCAATCGCAGGCGTTTTGCCTCATGTTTGGGGTGAGGATTGTCCACCACTCAGAACACTGGTCACGCAGATGCAGAACGGTCAGAAATCAGCAAGTCACAAGATCTTTGGAACACCCAGGTGGGACCCTTTGCCAAGATGGAAAGTTCGATTTGATCCTTTGCAATGACTCTTGGCGTCGCAACATGTCGCAACCTTTGACAATGTGGTGTATCCCGAAACACCAAGTTGCCGAATTGAGAGCTTGTGGATTCACCGGGTTCCCAATCGTGTTCCTGAGGACTGCCTGTACATCCCAGATCTTCACCGGCCCTTGCTGAAAAGCATCTCAGGGTCCCTGGCCGCTTCCGGCATGGCCCTGATTTGCTTCTCCTTCCATAGGCGGGGGAAAGGTGGGAATTGGGTGGAATGGGTAGCATATGGTAGCATATCCTATCAAACTCTTTTATCTCTTTTAGGGAAGATGATGATACCCCTAAACCCAATTGTTTGGAAAATAGGTTGCCCTTTTTTGGAGACACCCAAATCATGGCCAGCAACAGGGAAAATGAAGAGTTCACTCCAGGTTTTGGTCACTTGAAAAAAGTCTTGGAAGAGAAATTCAGCAGATGGAGAAGACAGCCACGGCTGAAAGCTGTCGGTCCTCAAACTAGATAGTTGACACATGTTGAAACTTAAAAACATGCAGAGATATCTTGCTTCGTCATAGCCATTTATATTCTCCAAATTCCTGTTGGTTCATCTGAGAATTGTTGGATTTTACATCCAGGGTACCCGCGTATCTGCGGTATCCTCATTTCGGCCACAGCTTCCTACGGCAGGACAGCACCGGAATCTGCCATCCTTGGCTTCTTCGACCTCGCTAAAGAGCTGGGGTTGCAGGTCGACATCAAGGGCTGACGTTTCTTGCATTTTTCAAACCATCCAATTTTTTGGGTCAGAATGAACCATTCTCATTTGGTGCTTCAACCGAAAACAGATATGAGATCGCAACTGGAATTTTGGGAAATTAAGCAAATTGAAGCAACAATGCTGGGTTTGATCAAGAATTCGTGGCCGCAAGCATGCATTGATGAGCGGGTCATTTTGAATTTCAAACCATCCCACTTCTAATCAATTTTAGCACAAACTGTGTTCTGCGGACATAGAAAAAAGGAAAGAGAAATCCCAGCCTTGCTTTTGAAGTTTTTGAAGAGAAAGGAAAATCAGGAAATGATTCCAACATGATTCCAACATGATTCCAACATGATTCCAACATGATTCCAACATGATTCCAACCATTTCCACTTCCAATAGCAAGACAGATGGTTTCCTTACGGTTTCCTCATTTTGGTGAAGCGGTTTGAAGGTGAAAGACTTTGGTCTCCGCCTCAGGCCACTTGAAATCTTTGCTCATCGGAATCATTGGTGTATATACGTGTATATTACAGCCTTTTTCTTGGGGTTGAATTCCCAGAGGTTGTTGATTTGGACCATCCCAGCCGGGTCGCAATGACTTGAGACCCAACGTGGGAATGTCAATTTTCGATGGGTAAACAGGGAGATAAGATGATAAAGTTCTGTGATATTCTGTGTGTGTGTCCGTTTTTTCTGCGATCGAATCCACTGGTAATCCTGGCAATCTCATTTACATTATCCATGTAATTTACATTCTCCTTGTTGGTGTCATCATGTTCCTTGTATCCCCATGTCAAATTGAGGTGTCACTTTTCCCCCCTTGTAGATCTTATAGGAGTGTTTATGTTCACCATTGTTCACCTATCCACTGTATTTGTTTGGTATCCACATGGGATCCACCCCAACTCAGCACATCATCTCTTGGCAAAGCTAAGGCCAACGACAGCTACCACCGCGCTGTAGCAACATGGACTCAGCCCGGAGCTACGTTTGGGCAGCCAAGTGCCGAGATCTACACAGAGGGTGCCGGGCTCACTACGAGATCTCCGAAAGTGGATAGTCTAATAGTCTAATAGCAGACCTATGGCAGCAAAAAATGAACGTGTATATCTGTATATCCAACAATATTTGGGCTTGGAACGATGTGCAGCGCACAGAACCTCAGATGATTTCTCACAGGTCTTCTTCAGCTTTAGTCTGTATGGCATGGCATGGTTGCACTGTTTTAAAACACTTCTTCATTTGGCCAAATAAAATACAAGAAACTTAACACATTGGCGTAAGCCCGATGATAGCAATGATAATATGTAAACATATGTAAACATATGTAAACCATGCCGAAGTTACCAAAATCTACACTTTGGGGTATGAAATCAACATAAATCAACAATATCCCCCCGCCACAACGGGGAACTTCGTGAGATGAAAACCTCTTTCCCCTTTATAGTCTTTATAGACTTCCCAGCATTCCCAAGGATTTGGGGTGTAGCCTGAGGTCTTTGCAAAAGTTCTCCACTTCTGAACTCGCCACCAGTGACACCAGTGACACCCCGGAAGGGACGAGCCGTCAGCGCCCCGGATCGGCTGTTGTGGATTTGGAACGGCTTGGAACGGCTCTCAAAAGCAGAAATGGCACACCCCTTGGGGCTCCGCAAGACAATCGTGCGTAACCTTTGGCATTGAAAGAGTTGAATGAGAATGATGTGAATATGTTGAATTCTGAATACATCTGAATACATGATGAATGTTGCAAAGGAATGCACTTCCAAGCGACTCGGCCATTTTCAAACACCCTTTGCCTTCGCAACACCCCAAGCCTGTGATATCCTGTGTCATTGTGATCTCTTTGCTGTGGCACCTGTGGTACCTGGACCTGGAGTTCAAAGAGTCAGCGCATTCGATGTCTCTAAGGATACCAAAATCCTTCCCTTCTCGGACGGCGTGGGACCCTAGCAGGCTCTTGCAACGGGGTTCACAGCATTGAAGGCCTGTGTAACGCATTTTGGCTACTTAGAGTAGTTTCCATCCAACTTTGATTCAGCAAGAGTATTTTCTTGGCAAGGCATGGAAAACCGTGGAAAACCATTCGGTCGAGGATTTTGGTGTCCCAACGACATGACCCATACCCAAACCCGTGAGTCGGTTTCTATGTGTATGGGGACGAATTTCAGCAAAGATCTCCTGAGTATTGGTTTATTTATGGTGAATTTAGTTTATTTGGCTTGTTGGTGGCAAATATTGGTGAGGTGAGGTGTCATTCTGAAAGTGTTGAAACCTGACATCCTCAATCCTCAAAACTTGAGGTGAACGAAAGCCTCCTAAGCATTGCACGACATGACGCATGACTGAGCTCACAACTCAGTGACATTTGGGCCACGCAGTGAACAAAGGGCTCACAACGCCAACATGCTCTCGTTGGAGCAACGAAACTGTGGATGGAAGATGAGACATATCGGACATATAGAGACATATTTTTTGTGTTGCAAAGTTGCAAATAGTGAAACTGAAGGGCTGTAAAGGTATATGTAGTAACATGTGATATGAAATGGTTTTCCACCAATGACGATTGGTTGATTGGTTGGGACTGGAAGGGCCCAAAATGTGGATTTAACCACCCACATTTCCGTGTCAGGAGAATGATGTCCGTTGGCACGTGCGCCTGGAGCAGAAAACCATGTGATCTGGCGCTGTGGGGAAAAGAAACAATGCCCGATGCATTTTTTGGGGGAACCATTCCGGGATATTTGGGGAAAACAGTGAACTTGGCGAAGACTCAAAAGTGCGCAACAAAAACGGGCAAAGATCGTTTGATGAACTTCACCATGTCATCATTTTTCAAGAAGCCTTTGCTGGATCTGCAAACCCAACAAGTTTGGCAAAGTTTTCCACAATTTTCCAGGTGAAATTGTGTTTTGGAAGATTGGGAGGATACTTCAAAGTGGGAGCGATCAAGGTTTGAGATGAATCGGTGAATCACTGTGAATCTGCATGCCAGCTTTTAACAATCCAGGTCGCGACAATATGACAATGCTGATACAATGCTGATACAATGCTGATATTGCTCATTTGTACATGATACATTTACATAAACATGATATATACACTATCTATATACACTATGAATGGACACCTCTGGCCAGATGCAAAGAATGTTTGTTTCAGCTTTATGGTTAGGTTTGGACACCAAGAACCATCACCCCAGTGCAAGGCTGACAGCGTGGGTTTGTCATTTCAAGGGCGGCCTTGGGTGCAAAACATGCCGCTGGATTTGTGCAAAACACCATGGAACATGCAGAAGATTTGCGAGGAGGTCCGAGCTGGGGAGGGTGTGGGAAACGCTTTGGAAACGTGTGAATGTACTGCATATCTTTTGAATACGTACCAATATATATATACATATATACACATAGAGATAGAGGTTGATATAGATGAAAAAGAAGAGAAAACTAAGTAATTATCACGCCTTCTTTTTGGACTTGTTGTTCTCCCTGTACCCCACCATCTTGACTCATATACGCAAGTAAAGGAACTGGTTCGGTTCCTTTGAAATGTCATTCCACTGGCACAAAGATATCTTGCACTATTGATCGTCTTCGCAGCATTGCAACAGGTGCTTGGATGTTCACAACAAGTCTATATCTTATCTACATATGATACGCATGTACTAGAATTTAAGATGATATGTTCCTGTATATCTAAATTGTAAAGCAAATATTTGTTGCATATCTTTTATTATACATATATCTATAATTATATATATATGGATTCTGTTCTTTTTGTCTATCTTGCCCACCTTCGCCAAAAATCGATGACCCCCAGTCGCGAGGCAACCATGAAGGAGCTCAATGCCGACCTGCGCCGGGCCATCAATAGAGGCCGTAGCAGGGCTCGGTAGTCACTGGTATGTTGCCCTCCATCATACCTGGGTCATTCCAATTGGTTCTTACGAATGCTCACGCATCTTCATCCCAGAAATCAGGATGATTATCCCAAGTGATACAGAAATGGGGATGGGTAACGATCAAACCGCCAAACTGCATGGTTTCAGAATCTGAAAATATCAGGTGTGGGTCTGTTGTAACCCCAAATGATTTGATCCATTCTCCAATCTGTTGACGTAAACTATCCCGTTTTCGGTTAATCATGGTTGAGAAAACTCAAATTTAGCCATGAGTGCGTCATAAATGGCAAGACCTCAATTTGGAGAAACTTGGATATCGCTATACATATACATATATATATAGAACATATATTGAACATATATATTGAACATATTGTTCATATATTGTTTTTTTTGTTTGCCGAATTCATTGGAATCCTGACGCAGGTGATCCGATTCCCCGGGAGTACAAGCTGCAAGCGCCAGGACGAAGCGTTTGCAGGGAAAGGCCATGAAAAAATCATGGAGTTTTGATGAATTTTGGTTAGTAGATGTTAGTAGCGGGGGGAAATATATGAAAACATACTAAGTTCAAATTGTTCAAAAGTTTTCAAGTTGTGATTAAATGATTATGGTTGGTTCAGACTGTCTTAGAGTCGAACATTTTACAGAAAGAAGCTGCAACTATTCAGCCGGTAGATCCATGGTTTCCCATAGAATTTCCTATTTAACCAACCCAGCAATGATGCCTGGGAGGAAATAGATCCTATTCATGCGACTGGGTTCGGCAGTTGGGATCCCTTTTTCCCTGGCCATAGACGGTAATGGAACCATATATCCATGATTTAACAAGAAACATGAGACAATCTTGCAGCTTGGATGTGGTTGAGTCATTGGAAGAAAAATCTGGCATGAAAGCCCAAGAAACCCCTCATATTTGGCAGGAACGCTGCAGTTTCCTGTAGATGTTCCATTAAACCTCAAGATTGACACAGGAGAGGAAGTTGAGCTCACAGGAATGCGTCATCATGAAGCCTTGCCTCTTGTCTGATTTGAAGTGCATCAATTTTGACAGGATGTCAGGGCAATCTAGAGATTGGAATACATGCTGAGTCTGCCAAAGTCGGCAGGCATTGATAGAGATTTTTCGCCATTTGATGCGAAATATGATGAACTCCAGTGGATTTGGGGTAGACAGCATACGCACCCCATGTTGGATGCCAAAAACTGGCGAAATCGTAGATGACGGAAAATGTCGTTGAAAATTTCTCTGTGAGTGCTTGTTTGAATAAATAATAGTAGCTCAACAGGTGTCTATTTTGTGTGTGTGTGTGCGCTCCCGAGTCCCTAAGGAATGGTCGGAATGGCGAAGTGCTAAGCCGCGTGGCAGATGACCAGGGCTTCCTAATGGTCGCTCAGCTTGGCTCATGG
>Ga0126342_10018124_pt1 | contig 12096 bp, 11 predicted proteins | sample Cyp1metagenome_FD_92528 | JGI IMG/M metagenome (GOLD analysis project Ga0126342, IMG submission 92528) | Coral microbial communities from Lord Howe Island, Old Settlement Bay, Australia - Cyphastrea 1 metagenome | ecosystem: Host-associated > Invertebrates > Cnidaria > Coral ... | reverse complement strand
CCAAGTACGTGTTCCTGCAAGCTAGAATGAGTTTTTGCACGTGGTTGCTACTCACTCATCACTATCAACTTCATACTGCCACGTGTAGCTCGTATCACGACCAATTTGCATGTTCTAAGTGTGCGTCCCTGCAAGCTAAAATGTTTTTTTGCAAGTGGTTGCTACTCACTCATCACTATCAACTTCATACTGCCACTTCATACTGCCACATGTAGCTCATATATCAGGACCGTTTTGCATGCTCCAAATATGTGTTCCTGCAAGCTAAAATAAGTTTTTGCACGTGGTTGCTACTCACTCATCACTATCAACTTCATACTGCCACGTGTAGCTCATATCACAAACGCGTTGCATGTTCTAAGTACGTGTTCCTGCAAGCTAAAATGAGTTTTTGCACGTGGTTGCTACTCACTCATCACTATCAACTTCATACTGCCACGTGTAGTTCGTATCACGACCAATTTGCATGTTCTAAGTGTGTGTGTCCCTGCAAGCTAAAATGTTTTTTTGCAAGTGGTTGCTACTCACTCATCACTATCAACTTCATACTGCCACGTGTAGCTCGTATCACGACCAATTTGCATGTTCTAAGTACGTGTTCCTGCAAGCTAAAATGAGTTTTTGCACGTGGTTGCTACTCACTCATCACTATCAACTTCATACTGCCACATGTAGCTCATATATCAGGACCGTTTTGCATGCTCCAAATATGTGTTCCTGCAAGCTAAAATAAGTTTTTGCACGTGGTTGCTACCCACTCATTACTATCAACTTGATATACACTATCGTGCTATATGTACTGCGGAAGACATGTCGCTGCAAGAAATATGATCCGCAAGTAACCTACCAAAACAACACTCATCACAAATCAAACAACATCACACCCAAATAGTTCTAAGTACTGCTGTTCTGTTTACTGTCTAAGTACCTGATTTTTGTTCTAAGTACCCATGTTCTAACCAGTACTTAGAACAAGTCTCCCTGCAACTTGGGAACACATGTTGTTTCCAAAAATTATTCTAAGTACAAGTCGACGGCTATATACATGTGATATAATATCGAATCCATGGTTCATGTCAATTGGCTATATATCACCGTGTTTGAATCTCCGTGCCGACCTAAGGAAGGCACTCGCACCGTGGAGATCGAAACCGTCGACAACGAGTGGCTCGGATGGCGAAAGCTTTCCCCATGGTAAGGAGTAGGTCTGGGTTTCTGTCATTTGATAGTTCAACAACAAAGAAACTGAGGATTTAAGGATCTAGAATGGAACTTTGATCGGATTAAATGCTATGCGCTTTGTTTGTTTATCGACTTTGATAGGATTTCATAGGAACATTGCCCGCTTATATATTTTGTTGATTTGCATATCAAGCTGGTGGGTGTCCAAAGCTATGTTCGATTACCAGAGGGGATGCAGAATGGGGCGATGTTTGGCGGACCCTTTGATAAATGCACATGGCAAGACAAACGCTCCCGTTGGTGATGTTTTTACCATTTGAATATGACGCCCATTATTTTCCCCCCCCGTTATCGATGTGAATTTTCCCAGGCACGAAATCATCTAGACCGGAAGAAATTGTGTCTATTTTTATTTACCCTCTGGTAAACTAACATAGCTATTGAAAATGACCATTTATAGTGGATTTACCCATTAAAAATGGTGATTTTCCATGGTTATGTAAAAGTTTACCAGGGGGTATCTTTACCGAGGAAGTATCAATAAGAACGGGATGGAATTGTGGCATCCAGGTGGTGCACACCGACTTTCTGTCATCAGTTGTTTGGGCACATCCATTGGTATGTACGGCACCCATTGGTATGGGAATGTTGCAAGCCATTCAAAAGGAAACAACATAAGGATACATTAGGGAACAACATCAAGGGACTTTATGAACATAGTATGTGAAATTGTTGATGCCTAGCGTGTGTGGAAGCGAGTCGACTGGGTGTACTAGAAGCTACTATATTCCCAACACTTCAAGGGAACTTCGCATACGCGGCAAAAACCTGGTATCAAGTTACATGTCAATGATATTCCGATACATATATATATGTTGATATATTCTGATCCGATATTCCAATGATATTTCAACTGTTTCATCCATCTCCTTTTTTGTAAACCCCAAAACCCTCGGGGTTGAAAGTGTTCAAGTCTCAGCCCTCTGAGATGAGCGCTGCGCAATCGTGGGGTGATTTTGTCACTGCTTCGTGGCGTCGGTTTTTCGGAGAAAAAAAACATATTTGCAGTTATGGCTCGGAAACACCAGTTATGGATGTCAGCTATACAGAACCCCATGTGTGGTTTATGATAACCCTCTTTAAAACCATTGTCCTATGGTTTTTCTACACTTTTCCAATGGGTTTTCCATGAAAAAAGACTGGTAAAGGGTTTTAACTGTGGGATGATGATCCCCAGTCTGCGTCCCATATCATTCCGACATTGCAGATCCATTTTTACCCATCCAAGAAAAAAATGAATCCATGAATTTACCGAAGAATTCACCAATTCTAACCCAAGTGAAGCCAACTTAACCATACTTAACCCCAAAAATCCTCATGTTTCTGCTGTGACCTACACCCGTTACGACCGTTACGTAACTGTCAGGACCGGCGCGACGAAGACCAAGCGTTTCACCTTCCGCCCTGGCGATTGGCACCTCGGATCTGTCTGAACATTTGCTCCAACATTCGATGGTTAATCAATGTTACCCTCTGGTTATTTAACATAGCCATGGAAAATGGCCCATTTATAGATGATTTTCCCATTAAAACCTCCATTTATGAGGGATTTTCCATGGCTATGTTAGTCATAACCAGATGGTAATCATAATTGTACCTGTCAAATGTCCGGTGTAGGTTTGGCATGGTTTTGTCTGAGAATATGGTCCAACCATGTCCAAAATTTGATGGTTAATTTTGGATTGGTGGTGAATCATATATTCAATTGTCCCTATGAAATGAGGATTTTTGGGGGGATACCCCCAGTTTTAGACATTCCCAAGTTTTAGAAACAAATGGGATGTAACTACTTGAGGTGGGCCAGGATGCTCGACAATCCTATCGATGATTCCTTGATGCAGTACATATCACTGCCCAGTGGTGCCTGGACTGTCCTCGTCCGCCGTGTTTACTACAGCACAGCTCAACGGAAGTTGCAAGCTCCGGTCGTGATCCATCTCAACCGTGTCCTTGCGTACGAGAGAAAACAAACCATGGCGAGTCTGACGCCTTGGCGATGCTGGCATCATAGCGCTTGAAAACAAAAGGTATAAACAAATGGAATGTAATTTAAAGTAGGCCATTCAGTAATTTATGATCGGCTTCTGTTGGTTTATAGTTCCAATAAGTCTCATGGCTTATTGTGCACCTACAGAAAATTTGCGCACTTCCTGGGCAAACCTTTGTTCGTTTAATGAATATGTCCCAGGTCTTCAAAAAGGATATCCGAGCTTCAGCCTGAATCATCACGGGTGGTTTTTCTGCCTTGAGTTGAAAGAAAGTGTTTCTTGGTTAGACCCCATTTGTTCTTCGTGAATCTTTCTTTTGTTCCTTAAATATGGTTAATTCCTATATCTGTTCTTGATGATTTGCCGTTTTTGATGTATTCCACATATTTCCACATTGCAGTTCCCAAATCCATTCTTGGTTCTTGGTGAAATCTTCATCTTTCGACGCCGCAGTCAAGGTACTGGAGCTCCCCCAGCTGCTTCTGGCACCGCGTCTCCTCCATCTGCAAGGGCAAGAGCGGCGGCGCTGTCTCGACTACGCTCCTGCTACGCTCGGTGCCGCGGTCGCTGTCGTTTGGGAAGCCTATGGTGGTGGGCTTGGATTTATCAAACTGTGAAGATTTAGGGGAAAGAAAAACTGGTTGGTGGTTTCAAATAGTTTTTATTTTCCATAATGTATGGGATAATCCTTCCCATTGACTAATATGTTTCAAGAGGGTTAAAACCACCAACCAGCAAACCACTGGCTTAGAACCTCATATATTATGTATTTTAAGTTATTTTTTAATTATATATGTTTTACTTGCACTTTTGGGGTGTTGCCCAGTTTCAATCCGAATGGGTTTGTCGATGTTCTAGCCATCTGAATGGGGAAAATCATATTTGAAGCTGTGGAGTGTGTGTGAGCGTTTTTGGCTTGGTAGGGCATGATGTGGGTTTGTCCCAAACTAGGAGATTATGATTAAATTAGCGTGATCACGTAGCCCAACGCTATAGGGGGTGAGGGGTTTGCAAAAACTCGGGCTGAAACTAACCATTAAATAATTGCATATAAGCACAACATGGCACAAGCAACGATATGATTTGGGTAGGTCAAAACATAGGCTCGTTGGTGGTTTGGAACATTTTATATTTGTCCATATATTGGGAACAATAATTCCAACTGACGAACTCCATCATTTTTCAGAGGGGTAGGTCAACCACCAACCAGATTACGATTGACCATCATTAACCATATAATAACCATATATTAAATTAACCATTATTAACAGTATATATATATATATATTAACCACATATGCTTTGTATATGGGGTGAGGTAAAAACGGATCGGAATCGCGGGGACCGCGGTCGTCGCCTCGTCGCAGATCCCCCTTCCAAAAGCCATTGGATCTTGAAGACCCCTCAACGAAACAAAGGTTGGGTCATGTGGATCTCTTCATATTTTTTGGGTCATGTGGAAAAATCAAAAAATTGTAGATCATTTTCTTAGGGAAACTATACATCTGCGGTAGTTTCCCCCGGGCAATGCATCAGATACCAAGCTAGGCTGGGGATATTAAAGCCACTTGTGGGCACCACTTATGGGTAGCTCCTGGCCCGTCGTACTCTTACTTGACCAGTTGACCCACAAGATTGGCATTTACCCTCCAGTAAACTAACATGGCTATGGAAAATGGACCATTCGTAGATGATTCACCTATTGAAAGTGGTGATTTTCAATAGTTATGTTAAATGATCAGAGGGTATATAACAACAAACATGGGGGAAGCCTGGTTTGCTCGAGGAAACACAAAATGGAGGCTTTGTGTCTACATACACCATACGCAGAACCTAGCAATTGAATTCCAAAACACCCATTAAAAGCAAACAAGACCCCGGCTAACTATTAGTTTGGGGGTTGGGTGTATACTGAAATATCAAGCAATGACCCCATAAGATATATCCTCCGGTATTTTCCGTTGAGTAGATATGAAGTCACCATTAAATCAATAAAATCATCCCATGCCCCATTTGAGTACAAGTCTAAGTATACCATCCAATAATCCCATTATTTCACGTCTCCCGTACATCTCCTCATAAAAAGTGGTGAGTTTATCTTCCATCTGAGTACGGCTTTATCTGAACATGGGCCCAAAAATTGATGCTTCAGAATTGAGAGCCTCAAATGTTCTCATTGAAATCGGCGAGATGGCCTCCCGTTTTCAGACACGGCCACATATTATCCCCATTAAGATGGTCATTTGAATGGGGAGCATATGCCAAAATCGGTTGGTTGGTGATATATTTCAATTTCCCACTAAATCCCTATTTTTCACGCTAAGATCCCTATTGCTGATGCTTCGGTAAATACCACCCACCAATCAAATATGGTGTGCAGGAAAATCCTTCATTCGTGTTGATTATTCCAGCTATAAACCATAGGAAAATTAACATGATTTTGCCCAAAAGATTTTTCCAATGATTTTTCTAATGATCCAAAGATTTCCCCATGGATTTCTAGGATCTTCCAGCTTTTAGGCCATCCTGATGCGTCGCATCAGTGGTGGTCGCATCACAGCTACGGGACGCAAGACCAACGGCATGAAGTATGCCACTAAGGCCGAGGGCCCCTGGGAGGATAGAATTTCGGGGTTTTTTCCCCATTAGAAGTCCCAAATTTCACCATGTCACCATTGGGTGATTTGGTTTCTAAAAACATGATAAAACACGTAATAACTATGTTCAGGCGCAAGAACGTAAGTTTCTAGATTACCCACATTTCACTGGGTTTCTGGTGCCTAAATACCTATAGCAAGAACAAGTTTCTGGGTTTATACCCAAATTTCAGCGGTGTATTGTACAATAACTATAGTTGCTATCGCTATTGGGTTTACAGACCAAGATAGCTTGGAGGATCATCCCACAAATCGCTAAGGTGGTTGGATTTTGAAATTTGTTGAGGTAAACATAGATGTCCTTTTCCCATTGGTTGGTTGATTAATAGAAGAATTGCTTACCCCTTTAACAGGTAAATGATGATAGATGGTATACCAATCCGCCCCCTCTATTTTTACCAAATGGACATTATTACCCAATTTCACGATTGAGTTTGTGGTTAATCCCATACTTAGAGGTTTTTCGGTACAGTACTTGGAGGATCATCGGATCATGAAAACCGGTCGCCCTGATGGTGCATCACCAAGGGGGTTTCCTAAGGCCGCAGGCCTTGGGGGTTCCGTGGTGGAAATTTTCGACGAATCCACCAGTGGTAGATCCACCTGGTTGGTAGTAGGGCAGGGTTCCGGATTCCAGGCTGTTGTGATTTGGTACTCCGACTTTATCATCCAAGTTGCTTTGCTCCCTTTCTAGGTGAATGATTGACATAAAGATTTCGGAAATTCTTGCTGTTTGGTGGTTTGGAACATGTTTCATTTTTCCCATTCAGTTGGGAATAATCATCCCGACTGATAATATTTGTCAGAGGGGTTGAAACCACCAACCAGCTTGAGTTTTCCTCTTTATTTCCTGTACCAAGTTACCACCCACACGTACCTTAGGTGCTGGGTTCAACCCTGATCGTGGGAGAATATCTAACCACCCCCATGATGGTGGCACCGCTTTTGTTCATGGGACAACGGGGAATTAACGTGGCAATGCCAATGTTACAATTAGTGATTCATCCAGTGTTGAGAAATTGAAAAGGCACTGAAATTGTCAAATTAGGCATGGTTCATCACCATAATGTGGGTAAAACAATAATAACCCAAATCACCATAAATAGGTGCTATAAACCATTCCAAAATGGGTGGTTTATTATTGTTTTTCCCACATTATATTTCTTCTCATCGCTGTATTTGTTTTTTCCAACTCTCTGATCCTTTGAAACTCATCTGCCTGTCCCAGGAGTGTTTCTGTAAGCTGGCGCCGGCGTTTGCGGACATCATTAAGAACACCAAGTTGCTTTGGTGACGACATGACAGTGATGACGGCAGTGGATGTTTTTTGATGAACAGAAACAGATGCTGAAGGGATGTGACGGGTAGGTTGGTTGATGCTTTGGCAGAAAGTGATGTAGTTTGTAATGGACTCACAATGAAGTAGTGTCAGTTTGCTTGCAGGGTATCCTCTAGATATTCATAATTTCATAATAGATAATTAGTCTACACTTGCTGCCAGTATGTACATATTCTAAGATACAATCGTGGAAGTGGGTGACCATAGACATTGAATCAGCTCTTTCTTGCAGCGGAGAGCCCTTTTTTGTTGTGGTGCACTGATCTGAAAAACGTGCAGTCTCTTGGAGCTTTTGACATAGTTCTACAGTGGTGGGCTCCTACCAGTACGTTAGATAAACATATCTAAGTAATATATACGTACTATTTGCAACATAATATATACTATATATGATATATGTATACTTTTGTATTGGGTGAAATGACAAGCGCATTCGAGTTTGTGAAGGAAACATGACTGAACACACAGGTGACCCTCTGTCTTTGGTGAATGCCAAATGGTCCAAGCGTCGTCATGGGAAGCACGGTCCGTGAAGTTTTTTGAAGCTGCGGCCAGGAGAGACTTAGGAGAGACTGAAACATCCCAGTCTTAGGAAAACGTGTGGAAGAAGAAACATCTGGGTTGGGGTGACCCACCAAAGTTTGCAAGGTGATAAACCTAATGTCATAGGCCATAAACCTCATTTCCTTTTGGATTCGTACAGTAAAGTGGAGCAACAAATCAAACACGTTGTTTTTTGTCATTGGTCGCAAAACACATGATTTCGAACTATGTGCACTGCTTTCGATTCGGTTGTATCTCAGATTGAAGAGGAAAGGCGTCAGTGGTTGTAGTAATTAGCAGCTACCACACTTAGAGATAGTTGGAGGGATCCAGGTTACACTGTGGAAGAAAGACATGGTGACCGCAGTCGCAGTCATTTGCTGGGTTGAAACCTATGTGTTTTACAATATATGCATAGAGGGATGTCAAGGCCAGGGGTACAAGGATTTTGTCCCGAGCTATTTGAACAGTGCAGGGTTTCTTGAGTGGACGCAGTGCGAAAGTGTCGCAGAATTCGATGAACAATTCGACTTCCAGAAAATGCTTGCGATCAGAGCGATCAGAGGAAAAAATGTTGGGCAAGTGGGAGCTATCGCTATATCCGGCTGGTATGGCAAAGTTATCGGGAGCCAGTGTTGGAGTCTGGCGAATGGTTAATTATGAGATGAGTTCTAATCCCTTATCGGGCCAGAAATAAAAAAACAATGTCTACTTCCGTTGAATTGTCCCATCTTTCTCCCTTCACGCCCGATGTTTTTGTCAAATTTCCACGTTGGAAAGGACCCCCTGCTCAACGATGACAATCATGACGATAGTCTCATGGTAAGTAGAATATGCTGCGGCTGCCGGACAGATAGCGACAGAGATGTGCTTTTGTTATCCTTTCATCCTATATCGTCGAATATTGTCTTGATTGTTATCCCTTATAATGAAAAACCATACCAAATGTTTAACCTTCAGGATGTTTAGGGTGTTTACCAACCCAAAAAATCCCGTCAGGCGGAATTTGGGGGCTTGGCGCGAATTTGGCACCGGGCACCCTGTGAAAAAATTGCGTCGAAGTTGGCACCGGGATGAGAGGATGTCTGGATACTTTGGGGATACAGGTGAATAGTTACTTGGGAGTTTCCCAAATTGGGTGTACCCAAAATGGATGGTTTTTGAATTTATGGGAAAATCCTATTAAAGGGATGATTTAGGAGTGCCTCTAATTCAGGAAACCTCCAGTTGTTGGAGATGGCTTGTGGTCCTTGTTTGTTTCTCGTTTGATATTACATGGACTTTTTGGAGGAATATCCAAGGTTGGCATGTTCTGCCATGGTTGAATGTGAATTCATGATTGGCGTTTTCTCATGAAGGTAGATGGAACTAGAGGTATTGCATTTGCACACGGTTTCACAATTGATTGGTTTCTATCTTTAATCATTTTGTTGTCCCCAGAAACAATCAAACGGATATTGTATTTGTTTGTTTTTCCGCATGTCAGTGAAAGCCACGCTTTCTTGGGTCAGTGGGTGGTCATTGGGCTGCATCCTGTGGTTTCAGGATGTTTTCTGAGAGTTTCTTGGAGTAAATTGATCACAGAATCGCTGGATGGGTTTATTCTCCAGTAAAAGAATATGCAGTAGATATGGACAGATATGGAAAACTCATGGATTCCCAAGAAAAATGATTGGTGACGGTGTGTTTTCCATATTTTCTTTGGTGACAGAAACTTACCGGAGGGTGTCCCACATGGCAAGATGGGGCTTGAAATTCTACTTTTCCTCTGTTCTGAGGGTCTCTGTTAGTTGGGAGGATGTTATATTTTTTTATCCTTCAGAAGAACTTTCTTGCTGGCATAACCATCGTTTTTTCGTTCTGGAGATGGGGGATCTAGAGAACTTGATTGTTTATTCCCTCCGGCGAACTAACATAGATGTTGAAAACCCACCATTTGAAGACCATTTCCTATGGAAACCATATTTTTGTTCCATCATTTTCCACATCTATGTTTGTTTACCCCAAAAAATATCCCATCATATTTCAGCACACTATATCCCCATGATACCATGCCCTGTGGATTCAGCCAGGAAGTCTTTGGATCCGGCGCCGTTTTAAGCTTCACCGGACGCGAGCGCCGGTGCCGAGTGTGTCATGTGGGGCAGCCCAGGGGAGCCGATCATCAGCCTGGGCCCGTCCTACAGGACCTGGCCAAGGGAAATACCAGTTTACTGAACTAAGCCCATAAACATGGAATGTATTTCTTCTCATAGAGATCACCAGTTATAACATGTTATAACTAATAGTCATGGCCTTAACTGTACTTGTTTTGGCCACGAAAAAAGGTATGTGTTGCTTTGATCGACGTGAGTCGATGAATACTCGCATGGCTGGCTCAAATATCAAGTAGGTCATGATTGGATGTTGTTGGCATATCTATGCATATCTTATCTGACAATACCATCTTTGCTTATGATCTGTTCATGGATCATTGTTCAAGTAGATATTCCCACCCTCTGGTTATGACTAACATAGCCATGGTATAGATGGTTAAATAACCAGAGGGTGTATTGCTGAACAAATCCCGGCTCCTCAACGTTTCGGTATCTCTCGAGGTCCTCGGTCTATGGCCCTGAGTTGCTGAAGGCCAGAAAGCACAGATGGCTTTGTCAATGGGGAAACCCAGCCATTGAATAAGGACAATTATGATGAACCATGCGACTTTAGGGTACTCCATTTGCAGACAAACCCAGATGTTTTTGTTGATTTGGTAGAAATGAGCTCCAATTTTGCAGTGCTTGAAAAAGGGGAGAATTAACAGGATGATATTCAACCATTCATTTTTGCCGATGTGCCATGGTTCCCCTGAGCTTATTTTACACAATAATGACTGATTGATTACTAGTGGAGGTTGATCTATGGCTTTTAAATGGGTGGACAGAAACCGAGACTGTAAATATGATTATTAAAATTATACTATAGAAAATTATTGGCCCTACTGGTCCTTCCAACAATCGCGAACCTGATGTTGCAAACTCGTGGGTGTTCACCTCTTTGCGAAAAAATCTGGCGCCTGCTCTGTCCTTCTTCTGTTTTGCGTAAACATTGATGTAATGTAGGTAAAACAATGCCAGAAACCACTCATCTGGGAATGGTTTATAGCACCTATTTGTTGCGATTTGGGCGATAATGGTTTGTTCTTGTTTTACCCACATTAGTTAATATAATTTTGCAGGAATTGTATGGGAAACAGTTTCCGTGTCATTGCTTGTTTGTGTAAGTGCCATGAAGTTTTTTCATTGATAAAAGAAATTGACCCTTGCCCAGATATGTAAAACCAACACCACTCTGGGGTAGATATGTAGTCTTTAAACAAGTGCAATTTAGGCGACATCGTTGCTCTTTGGTGAACAACTCCAAAGCAGATGATTGATTCCACATTGACTCTTTGATTGCAACCCCATGTATATATTAGATAATAACCACCATTGGTTCACCAAAAAACAAATATATTGGGTCATATTGGGTCGATGTGATCCTGTGTAACCCGTTTGTGGCTGTTTAAGCCTCATAACTTGCTAGTTAGTTAGTTATTGATGGATTGCAAGTCACCTGTAACTTGGATGCGCAAGTGAGCCCTTTTCATGATGTAGAGGGCTATCCTGGAATCAAAATCCAATAGTTTATAATCATGCTGCTCCTATGAGAATTGCAATGGATTCCGATCAATTGGGAATAAATCATATCTTTGGAGATGGGGTTGTCTATGGTTGTCTATATATATATATCATTTACATATCTACCTATGTATGTAATTGATATAGCCATATGCTTCATGCATCTTATAATTACTCGCATTTGATTTTTGTTGGGTGAACATGTAAATAATCGTATCCCGTACATGGAGCATATGGTACATGTTACATATTTATTTTATATTAATATTATATATATATAATATTTAGTTGATTCTAATTTTATACACATGTAACGTAACAAAAAAGAAGTGCCCGAGACCTGTACCACTAGCCTGGCTTCAACGATGATTTGGTGTACGCTAACGAGCAACCGGTAGAAGATACAGTAAATACTAATCTTCGACGGAGGAGGTGGAGGACTCTCGCACAGCAAGCCCGCAGCATGTTTTGGACAAAGGCCTAGAGCAAAGAGACCTCACTGCAGTTATGGCCCTTTACCAGTTGTAAGTACTTATAACCCCATTTATCGAATGTATAATCCCACTTATATACCCAGTTATAACCAGTAAATGTTGTCGACTGATTAGTGGGCGGGCCCCCCCCCCCTCAAACAATTTTAGTCTACTCAATAACTGACCATTTTTTTT
>Ga0126342_10018123_pt1 | contig 12096 bp, 11 predicted proteins | sample Cyp1metagenome_FD_92528 | JGI IMG/M metagenome (GOLD analysis project Ga0126342, IMG submission 92528) | Coral microbial communities from Lord Howe Island, Old Settlement Bay, Australia - Cyphastrea 1 metagenome | ecosystem: Host-associated > Invertebrates > Cnidaria > Coral ... | reverse complement strand
CCCCATGCAACATTCATGCAGCCATTACAATGCGTTTCGCAGCATCACGTCGCAAACCTGCACGTATCTACGCACATGGCAACACCAGATGACAACAATCATGCAGCCATTCCAATGCGATCGGCAACCACAGATTCCAAAACACCCTTTAACTACGCACGCACAAGCACACCCAAAGCAGCTTGAAGCCACCGTTACAATGCGGCAAAAAAAAGGCAAACCGACCGCAGCCGCAACCGCCGCACACAGGAGGTACCTTTCATCATCGGCTGCAGCCACTTTACACGAAAAAAACACAAGGTTTCGTTCTCCGGCTTCCTCCCCAACACAAGCCCCATGCAACATTCATGCAGGTCAATTCTTTTGTGATGTCTTGTGATGTAGTGTAAAGTCTCACACCGCCCTTCATCAAGGTCAATTCTTTTGTGATGTATTGTTTTGTGATGTAGCCACTCACACCACCCTTTATCAAGGTCAAGTCTCACAATTCTTTTTGTCCGTAACAGGGAAGTATTGCTTCCCAACTTCCTTTGATTAGGTGTACATTATTTGATGAAAAATATGTTCTGTTTTCAAATTGATGTACACCCTTGAGATTTGACCGCAGACATGAGACAGTTTTCACCTGCGATAAGCTGTTCATAAGCATAGTAGCCATCATATACATGGTTTATGTTTGGGATATATCAGGTTTTTAAATGAAGACACGATTTACAAGTGGGATGCACATCTAAGCATCAAAACACACACACACATATATATATATATATATATATATGTATATTTGTTCATTTATTTACATACACGTGTATATACTAATATGTATATGTATATATATATATATATTTATACGTGCTTGGAACATGCTAAGCCAATCTAAGGCCACTGAATTGTAGCGAGCTGAACTTGGCGATTTGTAGCCAGAATTTGGGTGTCAGTTGCAATGTGGCGACATGGTTGCCCCAGAAAGACACATGCAGGCCCTAATATTTGTTGAATATGTTGAAAAGTTGGGGTCCACGATTTTGATGGACAACTCTTGGCTGATTCCGTGTCCGTTGTTTTCTAGTCCCTACTTTCGGGATGTTTCTCCCATTAAGACAGAAACCGTTCCCTTGACCCGGCACGGCTTGAACGTCTAGGACCCCCCGGAAGTGCCGACGTTGTGCGAGACCTTAGCGGGTCCAGAGTCTGATTTCATGTTACTCATTGAACATCATTGAACCAAAAATATTCATATTATACATAATTGTGTTGACATGTATTAACAGTGTTGCCCATTAAAAACATTAAGTCCAATTGGCAATGTTGATCATTAAACCAGATCATGGTTTGGTCATTTCTTAATTACATATGTTTGATCCATAGTCTCCCTAGCAGTCGCAAAGAGTCGGAGGAATGAAACCCAAGGTGCTTTCCAAGATTGTATCGAGTCATACTGCACGGCAGATTTGGCCTCCACCACATCGCAAATTGAGGAGTGTTCAAAGCCCTTGTATTGGATTATTGGCTGCTTATTACAGGCGATTATACGCACAATTTGTGGGGTTATCATAATCCACTATGGGAAGTCTTATGAACAAACCAGTATAATGGAATGAGAGAGGGTTTTTGAACACTGTCAATTTGCAAACCAACAAATCTCACTTGGAGGATAGCAAGTTATGAGTGTGTGTACATATGTATATATACATATAACTAATATGATATAATTTATATTTATATATGCACACACATTAGTATGATCCTTTTCATATGCAAAGTCGCAGAGGAGGTTCTGGGGTGGGTGATGGAATCTGGAGATGGTGGCCTAGCTTGCAAATATATATATATATATGATCCCAGGAAAACAAGGAGACAAGGCTACGCCGAGTATGTGCCCAGTACAAACACTCTCCTTGATCCACATCGCAACCCAAGCCATCCATGTCCCTGCTCCCCCATAGATCCAGAATATGTATAAATAACATATTATATGATTGTGTATGTATATATATATCTATCTATCTATCTCTATCGCGCAACGCCTGGGCAAAGCAACAAAGGTACTAGGGAATATTAAACTCCCACCCCCGTTAAACCTTGAATTCTTTTGGGAAAAACAAAGGTACTAGGGAATATTAAACTCCCACCCCCGTTAAACTTTACATTCAATTGGGAAGGTCAACAAAGGTACTAGGGAATATTAAGCTCCCACCCCCGTTAAAACAACAATGGTACTAGGGAACAATAAAATCCCACCCCCGTTAAATTTTACATTCAACTGGGAAGATCAACAACGGTACTAGGGAATATTAAACTCCCACCCCCGTTAAACTTTACATTCAACTGGGAAGATCAACAAAGGTACTAGGTAATATTAAACTCCCACCCCCGTTAAACTTTACATTCAACTGGGAAGATCTTCAATAAGGGTTTAATTCTCCCACCGCCGTTAAACTTCTACATTCATTGAAGATCTTCAATACGGGTTTAATTCTCCCACCCTGTTAAACTTCTACATTCATTGAAGATCTTCAATAAGGGTTTATTTCTCCCACCCCCGTTAAACTTCTACATTCATTGAAGATCTTCAATAAGGGTTTAATTCTAATGATGATGATGATGATGATGGTGATGATGATGCGTCGCCTGTCGTCATTGCGGGTCCGGGCAAAGCCCAGGCATTTGCCCTATATATTCATATATTTTTTTATTTATTTCTGAACATATATATATATATACACATACGTATATATATGACATTCGTTCTTCATTCATAAAACTTTGCATCCTTTCTTCAAAAAGCAGAAACTTTGAAACTTCCAAGAGGCATTGTATCTTGTTGGATGCGCAACAATTCAACTTAGCCAAGCTGTTCTCCACGGAAAGGTATTCTACATGGGGTTATCCACTTTAAAGACGTACTACTTTTAGACTACTACATCGGGGGTTCAACCTGGCCTTTCTCTTGTAGCTCGTGGAGGACACAGCATGATTCCCCTCAAGGCTCGCAAATGGTTAATAACCGTTTTTATCCGTTTTTCATTTTTACCAAGTTCCTAATCAGTATATATCAGTATGTTATCCCATATTATTCCATATGTATACCAGTTTTTTAAACAGAAGTTGCAATTTTTGTCAGGCGCAACCATTTAGGATGGGATGATCCTTCAAGTAGTGGTTGCCCATCTTTCGAGTTGTTGGCCATGAGGTTCACTTGCCATCCCTGGACTGCGAGGCCGTCCTGGGCCTTGGGATATCGGCAACGACACCGCTAGTTCACCCCAAATTTTTGGTGGATTAACCCCGACTTATCCCACGAATATAGCCAGGGATTAACCGACTTATCCCACGATCATTCCACCACCTCTGCGATACCTTCTATGGTTTCCTCAATATTTTCACAGTAAAGTATCCTGATTTGCCTGCCAAAGGGAGCTAGAAACACTCATAGGGACCGGGCCCCCTAAGTGATTTTCGGCGAGGAAAAACCAAATATGATTGTCTATGTTCATCTTGGTGAATATTCAAGTTTCCAGATGATTGACTGGGTTCTTTTTTCACTTTGTTACAACGCTCTGTCACCCTTGAGGTACCTCCTTAGATTTTTCCCCACAACGACACAACATCCTTCGATCTCAAGATGGTCCGTCCCGATCCATTGTTGCAGATTGCTTGAATCATCCTGGTTTTTTTGAAAGGTTTCCTGAAATGGTCCATTTATGTGCATTTTAATGGGGCCACCCCCAGTTCTCATCCATTTTCACGTCATTTTCCATGAAACCATCCAGCCACAAAGGGGTACCCCATGACTGACTGCAAACCTCCAGCAGGAGAAGCTGCAGCGCAGTACACTCTGGGCTGAGGAGGCAGGTCCTTGGACCATCTTGGACCCTCCGTTTGGACCCCCTGAAAAGTTGTGTTTAGCCCCAAAATTTCAGTACTTGTTACTGTACATCTTGTTACTAGTTACCATTTGTTTCGGGAGACATTTTTGGGGTATATATAGGTATAATGAAATATCCAGAGGAATTCAGTTTTCTTATCAAGTGCTGTTTTCAGTGTGATTGAACATGCAAATTCGGCTCTTGTCTCTGTTGGACTCACAATTTTGACCACCGACGCGCCAACTATCATCAACTGCACTGCTTCGTTGTACTTGCACATCTGCACTCAGACTTGCTGATAACATCCTCATTTGCATATATAGGTTTGAACTGGAGATCATATATGAATGAAAAAATGAGGTTTCCAGAATTTGGGGCTATGAAGTGCTATGACTATCGAAAGAACCATGGTTTTGGGGTGGCCTCATTTTCACAAGCACCCTAGCGCTCCATGGTGAAAGTCATGACTTCAAAAGGGTGACCAGCGATCTCATGCCCTCACAATGGCGCCATAGGAAATGCGCACGCAAATAGCCATTTAAAAATGGCAAAATGATGCAACATGATGTAAAATAATCATAATCCATTGGAATATATTGGAATTGAAGGTAGCCTGGTAGCCTATTTAAGACAGAACCATATTACACTCACCTGCTTGAAATCATGATCTGTTCCCAGGCTGTTCCTCGTTTAAGGGGGACTGACTCGCCAAGTCCCGGTGAACTTGTTGACTATCAATACCCGTCAATAGCTATCAATCCGTATGTGGATGCAGGTTGAGCTTTAGACCCTTCCAAAACCCAAAGATGGCCAACTATTAAGTGTAACAATGGAAATAAAGTGTAAGAAAGCTAATTTAGCTTCATGCAATTTTCAGGAGTCCCTTGTTTTTGCTTACGGCCTGAGCAGCAACCCCGAGGGAAACGCATATTTTTGTACATGTTGGCGGGGAGTACAGGCGACAATCTTCAGTGGAACTTGCAAACAAACTTGATGCAATGCTACAGACTGTGCAGGTTGTGGGTACTTGCCTAGGGCGGTAGCGTTGAGCGGAAATTGTTGAAGAAGTTAGGTGGGCATGCAGAAAATAGAGGAGTTTTGGAAACTGTCGAAGCCATTTGGTTCCAACAACTTGGCAGCCCCTAATGATCAAAGACTGACTGGGTTGCACCGCCTGTTTTTTCTTTAAAAATATGCGGGCACAATGCTGGTGCTGATCTTTGGACCGCGCTTGGCAAAGTGAAAACAACAACAGGTGCAAATTGGTCATGGCCATGCCAAGCGGAATTCCACTGCGTTATTTCTTCAACTGGAATCAACACGTTACAGATTTTATTTTGTTTGGATCGGCAAACGAGAAAAACATGGAAACTATACTCATACTTCTTTATACGTGACTTGAGCGCAGTGGGCAGATTCCCCTTGATTGTCGTCGTCAACCATATATGTATTTTTGTCGGATATCTCCTAAATGTGATGGATGATGTTAGCGCAGATAGATGATGATTGACTGAACGTTGATCGATAATGACAACCGTGAACGATGATGAAAAATGAGGTTAGATGTTGAACAATGATTGTAGATGATGATGGATGATGATGGATTATGATGGATGATGGTGGATGATGATGATGATGGTTGATGGATGATGGATGATGGATGATGGATGATGGATGGTGGTGGATGACACCTGATGGTGTTGATGATGATGATGATGACGATGACGATGACAAAAACAATAATGACGATGACAATGACGATGGTGATGGCGACGACGACGACGACGACGACGACGATGATGATGTTGATTTCAATGACAATGACAATAATGACGATGACAATGACGATGATGATGATGATGGCGGTGACGACAAAGATGAAGATGATGATGATGATAGATGATGATGATGATGATGATGACGATGATGATGATGATGATGGTGATGATGATGATGATATACGATGACGATGATGATGATGGTGATGATGATGATGATGGTGATGGTGATGCTGACGGTGGTGATGATGATGATGATCCTGATGATGATGGTGGTGATGATGATGTCACTGCTGCTGCTGATGATGATGATGATGGTGGTGGTGGGCATTGATGCTTGATGATGCTTGATGAGGATACGTTTGATAGTTGCCGGGGGTGATACTTGTAGTATATCTCTGTGTTTTTGCAGGCATGAATCATCATCCATGTTGTGCTTCAGGTGGGGTCCTTTCGTTCCCGGCAACGACGTGGCCATTGGCACGATAATCACAGGCGGATGATGTGTTATAAGTGGGATGACATCATTCCTGCAACTACTTGGTGATACACCGTGAAAAAAAAACAGGTATAACTGTGGCTATAACTGGTTGATGGGTTGGTTTTCCCGGCAAACTTGGAAATGCCTTGAATTTCTCAATTCTCAGGTGATGTATTTTGCGTTTCAAAATAGAGGACCGTAACTTGGGGCCTCGCCCATCATTGGAAATACACCCCAAAAAAAAAACTAGATATCGAGGATTGCAGCACCACTGGGGATCGGAAAAAACATTGATTTTTTTTGCAAAACAAAATGTGGATGAATGGTTTGCATGTTTGTTTTGCCGGTACCGTACCGCTTTTGCCGGTACGATTTGCCGAGTGTGTGACGACTTTAAAAAATGAGCAGAGGAAGTCCACACAGGTCAACACCATTCCAATTTTGGAGGGTTGTTTCCAGGTCCAGTTGCTTGTGGCATTGCCAGTGTATGCCAGTGTTATATGATGTTATATAGGGAGTTTCCATAAATGGAAGTATTCCAAAATGGTAGGTTTATAATGGAACATCCCATTAAAATTGATGATTTGGGGGTACCCCTATTTCAGGAAACCACCAGATGAGAATTAAGAAACCAAAAAATTGGTGTCTCAAATCGTTTGGGGTGGTGACTGGCTAAGCGACGGGTCAACACCTCGTGGGTTTCTGGGCAGAGGGGATCACTCCAAGAATGTATTTTTTTAAACAGATGCCAAAGGAGAAATGACATTTTGGTATTCATAATAGAAGGTTTGATCAAAACTTATGAGATGCAATATTGGTATATTTCATCACGACCTCACGTCGCGACCGAAACCTGGAATGATGGTGAATTACTAAGGGTAGCTATCCCCAAATGACCACAAGTGTCATGTTAGTGAATTCTTATGATTTATTCTAGTTTACCCAGGTATTTGTGACGAAGATATATCAATCCCAGCTGATTCAGGGTTCTATATCATCCCAAATGATCCGTTTCAATGAATCTGAAGGTCTAAGAAAACACTATCTATATATATACACCATATATTGATATTTATATATATATATTGTATTTTTATGTATTTTTCGTGAAATATCTTTTCAATTTCATATACCATCAACAGATGGGGCCGGATGGAGAGGATTTTCCCTGATCCGCAGGGACACTCTAACAGACTGGTCTCGCAATCTGCCCCTGACACGGTCTGAGGCATCGTAGGGTGGGTGGTTCATCCTCCCAAAAAAACCGGAGATTCTGTTCATTTTTTCTATGAAACATCCAATTTTAGGGCTATCGAATTTTGACCCATGCCCAAGTGGCTGTGTTCAACCCAGTCACTAGTGGGGTCGGGTAATGTGTCAGCAGGGGTCAAGAGAAAGGGGCCACAAATGGTCACAAATGCTACTCAACCTTGACTAACATCCTTGAACTGAGGGCCAAATGACAGCAGGATCTATCTACATACAAAAACATATATATATATACATATAAATGTGTATATATATATATATATACGCTAGTAGAATTGTTTTTGATGGGTACCGCTACTGTACAAATACATTTGTGTGGCTCACTAACCTGGATTTCCAACCATAGAACATTGAGTCTCATTTTTTGCCAAAATGTGAATTTGGGTGTAAATGTCACACCTGGAACTGCGTTTAATAGCTTTAAGTGCACTAGCTAGCAAATTCCAAGATATTGAGATAGTGGACGACAATCTATGATCCTGATGTGTGCTGCAAATATTGTGGTTTTCTATCCTCACTGAGGTTATGATGATCCTGTTTCCACGACTTTCAAGTAGCATGGGAGCGAGTTGATGATGGTTTCCCAACTGCAGCGTGAACCCAACGTATCGAATTTGACGAACAGTTGATAAGGTAGACAACCCCGAAACATCCCAAAGAAAAGCAAGTAGGATTCCCATATTTTCCCAGCGCATGGATTGTGATAATCCACGATATTTCCTACAATTGGATACAATTGGATAGTATAAGACCCGAACCAACCACCAACCAACCACAATTCATCAGTTACACCATATGTTTAAGATGCAAACAAAATATCATGAACAACCCACAACATTTTGTCATGGTTGGTTACACCATATGCATGTTATTTGCATGGTGGCACGACTCAGGTGGCTCGCGACAAGCCGCCTCAACCCAGCAGCTCGTCCTACATTTGAAAGCCCTAAAGGCAATCATTAATGGTAATAATAATGATGATAGTAGTAGATGGTTATAAACGGCTACGACTCACAACTGGGATTGTCATTCCAGATGGTGAAAAAGACGGACATTTTTATGGTAGATGGTTATAAATGGGCTTATTAGTGCATAAATGGGTTGGTTCACTGGCTTATAACTATTTCGGGCCAGAACTCTAGGCATAGTGTGAACGAGGTGCACGGGAAAATCAGAATTAAGCCATATGGGACCACCGACTTTAGCATATGGGACCTGAATTCACCATCTAATGATTGGGGTGACCAGTTTTGACCCATACAAAAAACCGATGTGATATCATTTGATTTGCTGTGATATCATAATATTTGAGAATATTTGCATATCACCATTTAACTGTATATACATGATGCAATGACGTATATATATAGATAGATGATTATAATGACACATAATGACGTGAAACAAACATCTATCAATGAACACATTCGGGGATATTTCACAATGGTCTTGCGTTTCGTTGCGATGATTGCCTCACCGCAAAGAACGATTCAGCACAATGGTGAAAGCCTGGGACAAGTCATACGACAATGTGTTCGAAGATATTCCCTCAGATAAATATATAATAAACTATGGTATAAGAAACTATGGAATGTTGTTCTAGATATATGTCTTACAGTTTATATTTATGTTATATAATCAACTATGACCATGGTTATTAAATCAACCATATATATATACACATATCCCATAGTTGTTATACCATAGATATATGTTTATTATTATAATTATAAGTTCTCTAGTTTATATATCTATATATATAGTCCCTCTGGTTAGACCCATTTATAGATGTGTTTCCCAGTAAAACCTCCATTTATCATGGATTTCCCATGGCTACGTTAAATAACCAGAGGATTCCATTAGTTCTCTGATCCTCACCGGGATGATTCTAGCCATGGATTTTTCAATTGGAGATATGTTGCCATTTTCAGATGGTGAGTTACTTTTGATCTTCTTAATATCTCCTTTAAAAATCCATGGTATATTAAATTATAGGTATTATAATGTATTATCCCTTAGTCATGAAGGATAATTCATGATAATTCCATGTTTCCAATATCGGAGATGAGATATACCATGAATTATCCCTTAAAAAAAACCATGCCGTTCGTTGAATCCTAGGGTGTCCCAACGTAACCGCTTCCCTCTGTGAGGCCTGCGGCAGACGCAATCCTTGCCAGAGCTCCGAAGCAGGCCATTTTTGTCATGGGAAACACCCAACTGGAACCAATGGGCATTTAGGGGTTTCCTAAGTCATGGGGGTACCTACCATGTATATGGCCTATTTTTCAGGCCTAAATTTCAGGGAATATCCCCAGAAAATATGGCCTGAAATATGGTACTAACGTACCTCCATTTTAGGATCCTGAAATTCCCATTGCTTTGGGGGTTTATTTCATAGAAACTCCATCTATAAATGCGCAAGCTCGCTGGAATATTCCCAATCTAAAAGGGATGATTTGGGGGTACCGACCGCATTTTTAGGCCTGTGTAAGGGTTATGTGAGGCGATGTGCTCCCCAAACGGCAGCTCTAGTTTAGAGTCCTGAAGTTCCCATTGAACTGTGGATGATTGGCTTATTCCAACCTCTGGTTCGGGGATTTCCTAGCCATGATTACTGGAAGAATTCGAGGGGAAGTGGAAGTGTGGAAGTGTGGAAGTGTAAGTTTTTGGAGTTGGCTTTTGGCCATTTTTGGCCCACGACAAGATATGACAGGGATTTTATGAATGTCCAATGTTGAGAATCAAGTTGGAGGCCCATTGTGAGTCACTCCAGTAGACCGTTTCACCATCTGTAGCTTAAAAAATGGTGCGTTACGGCGTTACCCGTGGTTGACCATCCGTAGCTTTAAAAATGGTAGGATTATAGCATGGTTATGCCATGTTATAGCCCATAACCACCTAATGTGGGTAAAACAATGCCATTTGCACCATCAGTCATCACCATTTTTATAGGTGCTGTAAGCCATTCCGAAATGGGTGGTTTTTTGGGTGCGATCTCGAGCCGAAGAATCTTGAGGTCAGCCAACGAGCCGCTGGAGCCGCTGCTGGGTGAGAAAAATGGGTAGCTGGCCATGTAGTCATGAAAATCTGAGGGTTTCCATAAATTGGGGTGCTCCAAAATGGGCTAAAAAAGTGGAAAATCCCAATCTAAAATGGATGATGAACAGGGGTAGCCCCATTTCAGGAAAGCTCCACATGAGTCAAGACCCTGGTACAATAGATTTCCTAAGTATCCCGAGACGTCATAGCTGGTCAATGAATGTAGAAAATTCCCCAATTAATGGTAACTGTCATAGGTACCCATCCCCAGTTCCACATCCAATGAACAATTCGGACTTGGAGGTGGTACATAGAGATGGGTTGGTTGCAGAGACTATCAGCTCTGGTAAACTGCTACAAAAAAAATGCATGAGAAAACTCACTATAAATGGGGGATTTTCCATCGTTATGTTAAATTACCAGAGACTATCAGCTCTCTTCTCCCTATCGAATCTTACCATCATCTTCTTTGTTTCTTCCAACTATCTGAGAATCTCATGTTTGGGTCTCTAACCAGTCTATCCACTGGGCCCTAAAACAATTATTTACAATAATGTTGTCCTTTCGTTGGTAGCTCGCGGGTGCGAGCTATCAGTGATATCAGGTAGAAATGGGTTCCTAGGAAATCATGTTCCAGTGGGTTTGCCATGGTTTGCGGATGAATTGATGAATTACCCTCTGGTAAACTAACATAGCTATTGAAAATGGCCATTTATAGTGGATTTTCCCATTGAAAATGGTGATTTCCCATAGTTATGTTAGTTTACCAGAGGGTATCATATGAGCTGAACCAATTGTAATGACTTATCAAATTGTTGATTTCATGATGATACTTCCACTCCAAGTTCTTGATGGTCAGTGGTCACTTTCCAATGTCCTGGAACCCGGGTTTCAGGGGCGCAAGAAACACACACATATTTCATGCCCTGATATGTCCTATAGATTCTTCCTTGAATCAATCTAGTGATACTTGATTCACCAGCCATTGCCTGTTGAAAAGTCCTTCATTTCTGTTAGTCATGACCTTTTTTCGGGTTTCTCTTAAAATAGGCTACACCTTTGCATCCATTGGTTAATCATCATTATCCCTGTTAACATGTCCATTTGAGGTGTATACTGTATACCCCATTTTCAGAGATCTCCAAATATCATCTTGTTAGTCCTACATACCATTATATTTCCGTTCAAAATTCTTGATTCCAAAAAGCACCATGAAATCATGAAGAAAGCACCATGAAAAAAGCTGGAAATTGTTGCCAAAAAAGTAATCATTAAAATCTATTAAATCTGAAACACCATGAAGTTCCATATCACACCATTGTTTCATGTTGTTTCGGGATGTTGGCACAAAAGGCTAGTCCCTGCATTCTCGAATAGGCCAGTCCCATCCCCATTAAAAAGCATCAGACACAACCCTTACCAAACAGACCATTCAACTCATTCAACCACCGTTTTAAACCCGCGAATTGAGAACCATCACCAGAGAATCGAGCATCTTCTACTGTCCAATCGCCATGAAAATACTTCCTAAACTAAATTAAAGGACCGGATAACCCCACAAGTCAACTTCTTCCTAAAATGAGCTTCAATGGTTTTAGCGGGGACAGGGAAGGAAGGAAAGACAAAGGAGGTGGTGAAAGATCGAGAAGGTAAAATG
>Ga0126342_10018122_pt1 | contig 12097 bp, 13 predicted proteins | sample Cyp1metagenome_FD_92528 | JGI IMG/M metagenome (GOLD analysis project Ga0126342, IMG submission 92528) | Coral microbial communities from Lord Howe Island, Old Settlement Bay, Australia - Cyphastrea 1 metagenome | ecosystem: Host-associated > Invertebrates > Cnidaria > Coral ... | reverse complement strand
TAGTGGTACATAATCCAGCAAAATGCTCCGTTTTCTCGCGCTCAACACAGGGGCACGGCGAGATTTCGTTCCCTTTCGGCAACCACCCCCCCCCACACCCCCTATTCTCACTTCGTTCGCAAAGAGCAACTAGCCAGCTAGCTGGCTTTCGTAAAATAGAGAAACAGAACGAACATCGTGGTGATGGTGATGGTGGTATGGATGGGTGTGAGAGTCCAATGACCACGAACTGATTCTCAGGATTGTGCTCCCATGTCCTCGCTGGTCTTGGAAGTAGCTAAACACATGGAGAAGGCACAAAAAGGACAAGTAAAGTGAGAGAAAGAGCAACTGCACCATCTAAGGCTCCAACTGCCTTCAGAGCTATGATCAAACAACTCGAGTGATATGACTTTTTCCAAATGGGAAAACCATCCAAGTGCTCAATCCAAAATTGGAAATCAGGGGGAAAGACGGGGAAAGACCTTTGCGGTGCCTCTCAGACCTCTCAGATTTATGTTGCATCTATATGTGGTATTCCTTAAACAAATACATCATAATATATCTGGTATCATCTGCTCAAATGCTTCAAGATCACACCGTGAAACTTTCAGAGCTCGCCGCAGCTCGCCTCTTGATGGCACTCAATGGAAAGAGCGTTTCGTAGAGCGATGGTGTTTTCAAGGCTCGGTCCAGCAGTTGGATCAGTTTTTTGCCCAACGACGATGCCGACGTTCCCACCGACGCCTTGGGGGTTGCTGGTGCTTCCTTGCGCAGCTGACCCTCGGAGATGAGCTGATGGATCTTCCGCAGGTCTTCCAAACAGCTGGTGCCACAACTGCCTTGCTGTTAGCTGTAATTACTGTTAAGTAAGCGCAAAAATGCTAAGAAAAATGGTGGAAAAATGTGATTAACATATCATGTCAAATTTTGAAGGGGAACATATGGAACATAAGAAAGATTTGCGAAACCAACAACCAGCAGCTGTCTTTTCGAAAGGTCTTCCAGGAATCTTCCAGTCGCACTCGGAGCTTGTCCATGGCAGTTGCACGACGTGCTGCTGACCGGAAGTTCCGGCAGTCCTCCACGGCGAAAACAAGGGCAGCCCACTGACTGAGGCCACTTTCAATCGCCGGACGCTTGGCGGCGAAACTTTCTTCACTTGAATCTCGGATCAAAATGATGACACCACTTCCCCTCAACTGTCTTCCGGTCAAGTGACTTCCCAAGTCGTTCAGGAGTCCGACCAGTTCTTTTCGCGGCAGTCCTGTGGAATGAAAGTCACTGGTGGCGCAGTGAACCAGTGCCACGGCAGAACCCCAGAGATTGAAAGCAAGCACGGCATTCCGCAGGTCGTCATCATCCATAGATCCATGGACATCCAACAACCAGAGATCTGGATCGGCACAAAACAAATCGCATGACAAGTTGTGCATTGGACCTGAAGGTCTCACATCTAAATCTTCAGGTGTTGCTAGACCCATGGCACCCAACAATGTCGTCTTACCACAGCCGGTCACATGTTCTGTGCCCAAACTCAGTATCAAAGTACGACCTTCTCTGGGAACACAGGCGATGTCTTGCAGCAAATCAAATTCTGCTTGTGCTTTCGCCTTGGAAACACTGGAAACACTACTCCCCGCCATGTCCTTAGCCTCCTTGGCCCATTCGGGATGACGAAAGACCAAAGGCAAAGGCGCCTTTAGCGTCATGTAGTCTGTGGCCAAGCGGACTCGCTTTAAACGATTTGGATTCACCAGCAACAAGGCAATGAAGAGATCTTTGGCAGTTACTTCTGAAAGAATCTGTGGGAGATTCTCATCAGCATCTGCAACACTGGCTAGGATTTCAACAAAACCACGAAAACCCTGCCGTCGAACCAGCAAATCTTCCAAATAGGGTTGCATACAGACTGTCAATCCTGTCGTCATCACAGGTCCATTCACCGAATCCTCATTCGAATCTGAAAGTAAACCTTGTAGCCCATCAAAGGAGAGCTCTTCTAAGCACATCTGTTGAGACTGCTCTGGCTGTCGGCAGCCTACCATGACTTCACAAAAACTACTAAAACTGGCCTCGATTGGATGGTCACGTCGCCAGAAATCACGGAAGTCACGACGGAAGTGAAAGTCACGAGTTGCCAAAAGTCGCGCATGTGGCACCTTTGACAAAATGGAGTTGGTCACGGCTGTCACCGAAAAGCAACCACGACAGGCTTTTGACGTGGGGCTCTCCACCACATCGGAGTCACCTTCGTATGGTGACATGGCTTGCTAAAAAGCTTTTGAAAAGGTGCAAAGTGAGGTGCAAGGTGGTGCAAACTAAAAGTCTGAAGCAAAGGTTCACATGGATCTGGTAGGTGGTAACATGTCATAACCTGTGTAAAACTAATGCAATCCCATGTGATCCTTGGTGTCAAAACGTCATCTGAGACTCTGAAGTGAAACATGCAGCGCATGCAGCTGCTGTGTTGCAAAGTCAGGATTTGTGTCGTTTGTGTCTGGCTCAGGTGGCCTTTCGAAACTCTGAGAGAACAGCGGCCGATAGCGGTCCACAATGCACATCAGCTCAGGAGCAAACAAACCGTCAGAGCACCACAAGGAAACACAACCCACATCTCGCCTCAGAAAATTTCAGAATCTTATGCCTGCAAGTACCTCCAGCGTTCAAGTTGCCCTTGAATTCGAAGCCCTTTTCTCCAACTCGACGGTAAAGAAGCACAAGTGATATTCACAATCAACATCAGTTCATCAGTTCAACATCCATGTGCTCAATGGGGCTCCATGGGGCTCCCCAGAAACGGAGAACTTTGCCGTTTTCGCTTTGGAGGATCCCTGCGGCTCCCGGTTCACCAACGCTGCACCGCGGGCATCTTTGGCCCATGCTGTTCAACTGGTCCAGCCATGGCGCCTGCAGAGAATGCAGGGCAGGGTTGGAACAAAAGATCTCTCTACCGTTTTCGGTGAGAATGCATTTGAGAATGCATGTGTAACTGCATATCATATGTATCTTAATATACTTACATCAATTTGAAAGGAGAAGTTTCATCCGAATCTCCTGCTTGGACGTACTCCCACCTGGTAGATCCCTACATGTCAGCCTCTCGGAAGCCTGAGAAACCATGCCGGGTGCGCTGAAACAGCAACGTCTGCGTTCATATTGATCCCCCATCTTTGTTGCTTCAATCCCCTGTTTCACTAACATCACATGTTTTTCTTCCGCTGAAAAATCCTCCAATTTTAGCTGGCACATCACCAAGTCGCATCGAGTCGCCATCGAGTCGCCACGCCATCATACTCCGCTCCACGACATGCGCCAGCCACGGCGAGATGATTGCGGTGTCAGCGTTGCCTAAGGTGATAAATGGGACACATCTGCGCGTTTGGAAACCATATGTGCCAACATATTTTCAAAAAACACATGTCAATAATGACTTTGCACAAAGGTAACAACCACAAACGGAAACTCAGAAATGCATCTCTTTCTCTGCTCTTGCTCTGTGCCCTTTCCTGTGCCAAGACACTCGCGAAAGTTTCACCTTGACAGTGGCGTCAAAGATTCAGGTTTCCAATGGTTTCCAGTCATTGCCAGTTGCCATTGTTGTGGCCGCTAAATATCACAATCACTGGGAAGGGGAAATCATTACCATGGGGTCAATGGAAATTACCTTTGAGGTTTGCTCTTTTTCAAACTTTCACAGCAGGTTGATGTGAAGATTGAGGCCGGTGCCGCCGGTGCCTCTTTCTGATCCAAATCCTGCAACGGGCAATGCGATGCGTTGGTGTGGGTTGTGGGGAATGAGTTTCACAGTTCCAATCAATCCATCAAAACTGATCTTGAACATCACACATTCCTGCAAATAGGAAACAATTCAGTTGTAATCGTGGATAATCCTGATATAATTCAATTTATTTATTTAGATAAACATGGAACATATCTTAGAAAATGCAACATGTGAGCTAAACCAATAAACGATACCAATTTTATTGGATAAATAGTTGAGAAATATATCAAACAAGTATCATCAGAAAATAGATGTATCATAATATATCAGACAACATTAGCCCAATTACCCCCGTGTCCTCCAGTTGAAACGCTCCCGGCGCCCAGCTCTTCCGCCAGGAACGCAAGGCGGAAGTATCCGCGGCGGGCCTGCCGACAAAGGACAAAAAACAAGGTGACGTGTAAAAAACAATCATGTATGTACATACAGACATATATATATATAAGTGGTATTGGTAACCATACAAGTAACTATGTAAGTTAGTATGTATGATAAGAAACTCTATTGGCGCCAATTATTGATGATGCCAACCGGAAATGGTGACTTTGATGAAAAGAACATGTGGATTTTGACCACTAGAAATGGAGAGTGGGGAGATGAATGAAACATGGGGAAACGTTCATCAAACAAGAGGGGGCTGTTTCAACTGCACATTCCATGGGGGTAGTGATTGACATGAAGATTGAACCACCAAAAGATGAGGAAAATGGAGACTTGATCACCACGATGTCGGCCAACATCATGGTGATTCTGAAATTCCTGAAATGGGGACACGAGCGAACGAGATACTGCCTGAATCACAGATACTGCCTGATCCTTTTCCAGGCTTGGTGCCTCTAAATGGGCAAAACAATTTCTTGAATATGGTTTATGGCATTGGGTCCGTTGGGTTTATCATATCAATCAGTTTCATGGTGCAAACCAATTTTCAATGTTACAATCCAATTTTGTGCTGGCTAACAACTTCCGCCTGAGCTGCACATCAGGGGAGACCACCGGAGTCTCCTGAGAGATGCCACACAGAATGCGAGGTTGCGCAGAACGAATCTCTCCACAGCGTCCAAACGGCGTCCCAAACATCTACCTGTCTTCATACCCAGAAAATTGCGATGTTAGTGGCATATAGAACGAGTGACTCCTGTTCCTGTCTGTGGCTGATTGCTGCTTTCTACATGTTATTACATGTCTTGGCCAGTTGTCGATGGTTGGTTTGTTCACAAAAGGCAATCGCAATGAACCACCCATTTTCTAGGTTTATGTATATCCCCATCGCTTTTGATGATCTCCCATTTATTGCGCGGAAAATCACTTTTTCTATTCAATGAGTCGCCATTTGTTCGGTGTGCCCATCTTTGGGATCTGCTCCTTCTCGGACGGCGGAATCGACGAAGACTCACTAGCTGGAGCAGGTGAGTCCTGGCAAAATCGAAGGTCCAATAGCCACAGGCGCAAACAACATGTGAGCCACAGGTCATTTTCCATGTGAAATCCATTCAAGTTTGGGATGATTTTGAACACGACGCCCCCTTAAGTTCCTGCCAAAACCACCAGTCAGATAGGTCGATCAAAAGAGCAAAGCAAACAGGGATTCCATGAATTGAAAATGACAACCTGCAGTGAAACAAGACATTGTTTTGAATGCAATGGCTCCAACAAACCAAAAGAAGTAGAGCTACACCAAACCTCTGCGCTCGGCCCGCCTGAATCTGACCCTGTGCATGGAGCTCCTTGGACGGATCGTTGGAGGGTTCACTGGATATCACCAGTCAGTATCCAATGTACTACCCCACTTGTAGATGATACGTGCACCAACGGTTTATTAATGGGACTATTACCATGGTGTGTCAATGATATATTCATGGTGTGCCTTCACAGATCATGCACCTGAGAAGGGGGAACAAAAGCCAGCTCTCAAATGAAAACCCCTGCGCACAGCAAATCGCCTGCGTGTAAGACTTACATTGAAACCCTCCAGTTGTAGCGTAGCCCTAACTGCGCAGAAAAAATTGAGGCAGACATTCTGAAACTCTGTTGGTGGTTTACATATCTTCAGTCTCTCGAGCAGTATATTTTGCTCATTTTTTCTCCATCTATTTGTTTCACTGGCTAGAAACCGGACTGAGGGGGAACCGATAGCCTATCGCAGCAAACTTCCTGCGCAGAACACCTTCAAAATTGGAATCCTCCAGTTGCAGCAAACCTGCAGGCATCACGACTTCGCGTACTCCAGCGGTCGCCTTCCTAAAACTTTGTGGGCCAGCTACGTATCTCTAGTCTCTTAAACAAAATATCCCCCTCTATCGATTTCTCTGACTGGCTACTTAACTCACTAATTTCCAGTGCGTAACACCTTCAAAATTGGAGTTCTTAAAAGGAACACGGTGTTCTTGGCTTAACATAAGCTTAACATGGCTCGAAGATGGCCCCAACATAGCCTCCAAGAGCCTAACATGGATCAACATAGGCCCAACATAGGCTCCATATACGCCCAACATGGTCCCGACATGATCCAAAAACGGCGTGTTCCTTTTGGGCCGGGTAAATGCGTAAATGGAGCACGCCATTCTTGGCTTGACATAAGCTCAACATGGCACGAATATGGCCCCAACATGGCTTCTAAGAGCCCAACATGGACCAACATAAGTCTAACATAGGTCCCACATAGGCCTGACACGACTTAACATGACCGTGATTTAAACATGCAGACTCTAGATTTGATTCTTGGCATCTGCTTCCATATCCATTGGTACGCCGCACGGTGATAGCCTTCTGCATTTCGCAAACATATCTGTCACGGCCCATTTTGTCCACGACCCCAGATGATCCCAGTTGTATCAACGTGTATCGTCAGAAACAGATGACATGACCGTCCACGGTATGCAAAAGATATCGCACGTGACATTGACACTATTCCACAGCAGAGCTGCCAAAGGCCGAAGGGAAAGGTCCTGCTCTGTTACAGTTCTGTTTGACTGCAGCATCTGCTTATCATTGCATCTGTAATCTTTTTCTTGGCAAAATATGAAATCTGTTCAGCATGCGTTCTTCAAGGCCGGCTTTGATTCTGCCGCTTCTCCTTAGCATTACATCTGTCATGTTCGTTGTTCTCACCATATGCCATATGCGAACGCTTTTATCCACTTGACCATGTCTCCATCTCACATCTAGCTCTCTAGCTGTCATCCGCTTGCAGCCAAAGACAGATGGCGCGACGGTCCACGTTCAGCAAACCACATCGCATTTGCCGCTGTCTCTTAAAGTAGCCGCCAGTCTCTACGGTCCCTTCTCCCACTCAAAGTCTGCAAGCATAACTACCAACTGCCAGCGCAAAACAGTCTCCCAAGCAGAAGGAACGGCATAGCTCTATGTCAGCTTGTCATTGATCTATCTATCTATCTATCCATCCATCCATCCATCTATCAACCTATCTGTCCAGCCATCCGTCAATCCATCCATGTATCAGCGTAACTCTCACTCTCACTCACTCACTCACTCTCTCTCTCTCTACCTATCTATTGATCTAGCTATCCATCTATCTATCTATCTATCTAGCTACCTATTGAGCTCTACCCGTCTATCTATCCATCAATCTATCTGTCCGTCCATCCATCGAGCTGTCTATCTCTCACTCTCTCCACCCCTCCGTGTCTCATTTCTAGCGATCCATCCCTCCATCTATCTACCGATCTATCTTTTCATCTACTTACACATCTATCTTTCTGTGTATCTATCTGCCTACCTATTGATCTATTTGTCTACTTATTTAGCCCTAATGTTTGTCTACCTATTTAGCCCCAATATCACGGACCAGGGGGGGTTGTCACCCATTTGCGAGCTGGTAGCTGGTACATTACCTGCAAAACACTCCAAAAGGACACCCTGAACACCACCTAATTCTGGAAAAAGTGGCCCGGACGGCACACCTCCCCCAGACCCCTATTCTCTCACTACGCTCGCAAAAAGCAACTTGCCAGCTTGTCCGGCTGGCTTTCGTAATTTACATCTAGAAGTTCATCACTATGAAATGCCGTATTATACCAATCATCGGATTTGTCATAATTTTTCGAAAACAGATAAATACATCAAGGGTATCACCGCTATATCCACCGTCCCCTCCCTTTTTTTTGGATCTGCAACGACGCAGAGCGCCACGGCTCTCCTCCTCCAGCAGTGCGGCGCGGTCCTCTGCGGCCGCTGCCAGCAGCTGCGCGGAGCCCAAGGCGTCCAGCTCCGAGCGCAGCTGCTGCAGCTTTTCCTCCGCGAAGTCCTGGCCTCGCGGGAAACTTTTTAGGAAACGTTGGGATCACGTTTTGGGAAGCGTTGAACCAATGGGTTTCCCATTGTGTTCAGAGATATTCATAGATTATATTCATGTATTCAATGTATTTCAATGTATTCTGTCTTCATATGTATAGAATTGTATAGATGTTGGAAGCTGAATGGATGAACATTCCAACTGCTGTGCACATCCAGTGCCTCCTTTGAAACGCATGGCTTTGGTCTCGGCCCGCGCCAGTTGTGCTTGCAGAAGCAGCTCCACATCCTGTCGTTGTAAGCATTTATCAAGCTATGAGCAGCTGCTATGAGCTATGGTTGAGTGGTGATAAGGGTCGTTTACATGATTTATCTGGTAATTGACCTCTTCTTTTACTGGGACAGCTATCTTTAGCTCTTGATTTTTGCGCTCCTTGTCTCGTTCACGCAGAGATCGGGTCCGTGCCTGGAGATCTTGAGGTCAGGAAGTGGTTGGACATCTCAAGCGATATGTAAACCCTCTGGTAATTTAACGGTTTGCTATTGAAAATGACCATAGAAATAGTGGATTTTCCCGTTAAAAATGGTGATTTTCAATAGCTATGTTAAATTACCAGAGGGTATAGATTTAGATATGGACATGATATGTATATGATGTAGATACATATAAATGCGTAGAGGTGGATACACATGTCCAACCTGTAGATGCAGATGCATCTCAAAATTTAAGATGCCCTTATCCTTTGGCACATCAGAGTCAGTAAACAGCAGGCAAACACCAAAGGCGGTCTCAATGCACAAAAGAGCCTTCACAATACTGTTGCCTCCATCACCAGACGAACAACATCTGAAATATTTAACCCATCCAATCCAGAATTTCCATTCACATTTTTTCATGAAATAATCACAGAAATCACATCCCTTCAGATGTTTCCAAGGGACATCCCAAAGACCCAGCGCCAGCTCCAGCTGTGCCAACTCGTTGGCCACAGACCTCAGGGATACAGATTGATCACCAGCATTTTATCAATATCTGATATCGACATTGATCAAAATCATCAATACTGAGCTTTAAAAACAAGATGTTGAAATCAACATTTGCAAATATCGATGAGTATCTATCAACATGCATCGATATTCGTCAACATCCATTCATGTCAGAATCAAATTGTTATTGATCAGTTGATCAACCATCAAACTTCCAAACAAAAACCTCAAACCTTACATGTGCTAATGTATGCTACAGGTATGTGTTAAACCCAATAGATTCAACATGATTCAACTCATTACGCTCCTCCCATTGCGGAGGTTCAACCCACCAGGGCCACCCCACATTGGCACCGGCGCCGTGGCCTCCCGGTCCCGCCGCCGGTCCCGCGGCGGCTTCGGATGTCGCGGTGTGCCGCGGCTGGCGCTGGCCGCTTTCAGCTCGAGATCACAGCGGAGATCCAGCAGCTCCTAGGGACGGGACTGGGATGTTGACATATTTTGACATGGCTATTGGTCAAAAGCTTGTACCCCTAGTGAACCCCAAAATAGCTGGTAAATGGATGTTCATCCCATTAGAATTGATAATAGGTTTTGACCCACCCCCACATAGATAACATAGCATAGATACATAGATGGATACATAGTACATATAGTCTCAATATGCCCCAACTAGCTCTTTCAGGGGAAACGCACTCCTCCGCCCAGGTCGACTCTGCCAGCAAGAGCTGCTGAAGCTGCTCCGCCTGAGACTCCTAACCGTGGCGCCGTGGCGGAGACGTAACGACGTAACGATTTGTTGCAGATATTGAGAACCACGATAGTACGAATAGAGCATTCTATTCATGGATTGATCACGCTATTCATGGATTGATTCATGGTAGTTGATGGCAGTTGACTTTCTGCATCGATGTTCACGTTGATCGAAGACGATCATTTGATCCTTTTAAGCCCATGCAATATCCATTGATGCTCATATTGATCAGATCCTTTGGATGAAAATCCATTAAAATCCCCAAATCCCATGTAATCCACTCAATCCATTTAACATCCATTTAACATCCATTTAACATCCATATAACATACGTTTTCCATTTTTCCCATGGAAAATCCCATGGTAAACCCAAAAATCCGGGCGTCCTCGTGTTCGCTCATCTCGGCCATCTCTTGGGTCACCGTGGCCTGAACCTGGAGCATGGCTGGATTAATGGATTAATGGATGCTAATTAATTAATATTAATGGTAATGGCTAATGGTTGATGAATAATAGGCATTAATTAATAATATTATTAATCAACCATTAATGGTCGTTAATATCTATTATATATCTATTAATCAACCAGAAAAGGCACTGCTATTTAAAAATGGTTGATGAATTGGTTGAATAATAATGCTAATATTAATAGTGCCTAATGATAATAATGGTTGATGATGGTTAGTTGATGATTTCCATGATGGTTGATTATGGTGATGTTAGCCGGAGAACATGTTTGTAGAACGGACTAAATACGGGTACTTTTGCCAAGAGAGAATGTGTAGCCTCAGCAACAAATGAATGGGATATTTTAGAAACAAACATGTGTGACTATGGGTTCTTTTCCGATATGAGGGGACTTTTCTCCAATGTGAGCATGGGTTTATCAGATTCAAAGCAGGATATGGCAACCAACAATGGGGGAGTCGGCCAGAGATAAATAGGTATACAATGGTATACACTGCCAAGATACACCAAACATATTAAATATGAACCAACCAGAAATCGAGATTTAGTCAACAATGAATGAGCCTTCAACTCACACACACACACACAACTCATCATGTCTCAAAAAGCAAACATTTCCATGTTCAGCCGTTCAGCACAGTCCCAGGGTCCCAGGGTCCCAGGGTTTGAGGGCCTTGGCGGCCACCATTCGTTGGGATACCAACAACTTCCCAACCTACGGCCAGCGGCCAGTGACCACGGTGCACCATGTGAACTGGGGCAAGTCTTTGTGTTTGGACAATGCCCCACATGAAGTCCAAAGAAAAGAATTCGAACCTCCATTTTGGGGCCTTTAAGCAGGTATTTGCTACAAGCAAATGCCCCCGTGGTTTTTTAAAGAAATCTTTTTAACAAATAGAACCACCCAACAAATCCAACCACAAAGGTGCTTTGCCCAAACCTGCCTTGACGTAAAGGAGAAACCACAACGTGTCAATTTGCTCTTACAAGGCTGCAAAGAAATCGATGCTGATCCTCATTGAGACCATCACTTGGCTACAACCAACCAACCAACCAACCAACCAACCAACCAACCAACCAGTGACAGCTAGTACTTAGTATGACTTAACACTTTGGTACACCAATAACTTCATGATCATCATCCAACCAACCATGATCATAGCACCATTGCTAGTGACAGCGGGTCACGTTGATAGCTGGGCCCATAACCTGCTTCTCATCCTCCAGCAGTCCCTGCAAAGCAGCGATCTGCTGCAGACATTCCTGCCGAATCATCAGCCCATTGGCAGCGAAGGATAGCGGACAGTGCCCAACATGTAATCAACTCTCTTTTAATGTTAAGCTAGATTCAACACTTGTGACTTATCATCACTTATCGCTATCACAAGCAGAAACTCCAGGACTCAACATATTCAGAAGTGATAGAGTTTATATTACTGTACACATTCCGCGAAAATTCAGAAGTGAAATATCCTGCTTCTCACTTTGCATTTCCGCCACTCGTGCCACAGTCTTTCTTTTTGCTTCAACCTCGACAGATGACCATCCGTGACCCCTGCAGCTGCCCTGAAAAACCAGGAAGTCAAACATGAATCAAACATGAATCAAAAATCCAAAGAGAGCACAGGAACTTGCAATAGATAGGAAGGTTCCATGGCAATGTAGCTAGGCGTCAGTCGTGTAACACATGCACTCTGAAGATCATTGCCAACACTCAGCATGAAAGAGTTGAACACGCCTCTTCCGTCGCAAATCTCCTGGATATCTGCTTCTCTTCTCGTAGTTCATTCTGTAGGTCTTGAACCTGCAAACAAACGAAAGGTACAGGGACAGCCATTTTCTGCAATTCTGCACTTGCCATGTCCAGCCAG
>Ga0126342_10018121_pt1 | contig 12097 bp, 9 predicted proteins | sample Cyp1metagenome_FD_92528 | JGI IMG/M metagenome (GOLD analysis project Ga0126342, IMG submission 92528) | Coral microbial communities from Lord Howe Island, Old Settlement Bay, Australia - Cyphastrea 1 metagenome | ecosystem: Host-associated > Invertebrates > Cnidaria > Coral ... | reverse complement strand
GAAGATCTGTCAGATTTGCGCGAGAAACTCTGCGAGCAATCCTGTCTTCAGATTTCTATGGGTGTTTTTTGGCGCCTGGTATGTGCTGCATTGCGTCATCATCGCAGGATATGGCCATTTGAAGTGTTCAATGTCCGATTTTTTCATGATGTACATACATGTATATTATATATATATATATATATATATATCATATATCCGTTTCATCATGCAACATGATAGTACAAAATAAATGATTCCAATCTCACACATTCACTCACACGGTCTAAACTAAAACAAAAAAACTTACAATTTTCTTACACTTTCTTCTTACAGATTCTTCACACCCTTCCTCGCAGAAATAATTATTTTCAGTGTCCTCAGTGGTTAGCAGGATTGGTAGTCATAAGTTTACTTTCACCCCATGAACAATGTAGTTCGATATGTCTACCAAAAGACATAATTTATCTTAGCTATCCTTTGGAGCCTCACCCTGTAGGATTCTGGTCCACAATCCCCGGAATCAGGTAGTATTTCACACTATTCTTCCTTGTCAAGCACTACTTAAATGGTGAAAAAGCATTGAAAACCTATCAACAATTTGTTGTTTAAGTTCTTGAACAAAAAAACGAAAGGGTACCATTGCCATAAACTTACTGGTGCTTAATAGGGAATGAGGGAATGAGATGATTGTCAAATAGTGATTGGATCATTTCCCAATTCCCGACTAAGCGCCAGTAAATAAATAACAATCTCAGCATTGCGACCTCCCACCATCTCTGCTGCTTCTGCGTCTCGTTCGCACCGAAGATCTCTGGCAAAGCCGAGCGTAGCCGAGCATGCCACGCCTGACGCTGTTCAGTAATTACTGTGGCTTACTTATGGTCCTTCCAACTCCCCCAAAATACGCGCACATACTACAATGTGGGGCCCCCTAGTCATAAATTGATTTATAAACCCCATTAACTATAGTTATAAGTACCATAAATCATAGTTACTGGAGTTATAAACCAACTTAGCTATCTTGGGGGCCCCACATTGTATACCGTATATGATATAAGCCACGCTTGTTGACCCCGGTAAATTATTGATAAAGCCCCTGAAAATGGTGTCCAACCAGCAGAAATCGAAGACTTCTACCAGCGGCGATGTCTGGAGTATCCTCAATCAAACGTGGCTAGCTGGAAAATCCCGCTATAAATGGAGGTTTATGGGAAAATGATATATAAATTGGCGATGTTCATTTCTATTCATCACTTCACGAACTTCTGCCACTGATTTCCATGGATTCGTTTTACAGGAAAACCCTATATTTAACGGGAAAATCTATGGTTTCCGGATGTTTCCGGTTAAGGTTTTCCCTTAAACCAATCCATTTTTCATATTCCCAGTTAGAGTCTCCGCCTGATAGGTTTCTTGGAACGCTTTCAGGCCGCGTTCACCGCGGCGCTGCAGGAAATCGAAGTAGACGTTGGCGTAACGCTCCAGTGGACTGGCTTCCAGATCCACGTCATACTCCAACAGCTGATGCGTACCCAAAGGCGGGTTAACTGCCACAGCAACAGAAAACCAAAGACCTCAAGGTCCATTTTTGGGGTCTGAAAATTGGGGAATCCCCCAATGCCAATGGACTAAAACACATTCAAACCTCATTTCCCCTATGAGAAAATGTTCTTTAATTGGGGTATCTCCCTATTAAAAAACAAAAAAAAACACAAATGGCCACAATGAAGCTGGCGGGGATTTCGATGCTACCGGGCCGATGTCTGATTGGTCAAACGAATTTCCACCGGGCTGCTGGGCCTTTCAAAAAAACACCAAGTTTGGACGAGGTGCAAAGATAAAGACTCATCTTGAAAACGATCTAGCGACTGCAGCGTGCTTGAGCCCGGAGATGCTGATTTGGCCATGAAAGAAACAAAAAAACCAGAGAGCAGCTCTCAAATAGTGGAATCTTCAAGGGTATCTTTTGAAAACCGACACTGACAAATGTATACAAATGTGTCATAGCTCAAAATGTTCGAATGTGTTTCAGTTGGCTATGGTTACTTGGGGTTGCAGTTCTAGTCATAAGTGTGGTATTTAACCATAGAGATGTGTGGCCCTATCCCAACTTGTGTTGGTTATTACCATGTTTGTTTTCATTAATGACCCCAACTGCAGCCCCAAGCATGGTATCCTACGCCTCTGGTAATTTATCATAGCTATTGAAAATGGTCATTATTAGTTGATTTACCCAGTAAAGATACTAAAAATATGGCTTTTCCATTGCTGTGTTGGTTTACCATGGTATCTGACAGTCCCCAAGCCATAACTTTGGAAACGACTTCATTCCACCATAGACTCAGATCGAACCCCAGATCGACGGCAGATCGGCGCACGAGGGTTCCATTTCGAAGCGTCCTAGGGCTGTGTCTCAAACTGCTGGATTGATCCGCAAAAATGACAATTTTCATGAGGGAAAGGATGATAAATGGGGATGGGTCAAAACCCTGGTACCTAGTGAACCCCAAAATAGCTGGTAAATGGATGTTCATCCCACTAAAAATGGTATTAATAGGTATTGACCCATACCCAAATCATGACCATCATGGGATTTGGATTTTGGGGCATCACAATTTGGAGGTAGCTCCCTATGGCCCAAAACAAACAGGGTAGCCGGGTAGCCGGGTAGCCCTTCCCAGGAACCACGGCATCCCAACATCTTGGCAGGACATGAGACATTTCATCCTCAGAATCTATCTTGAACGAAAATCACTCACAGGCACCAAGTGAATTATAATTTCTAGATTCTAAGTCAACAGTCAACATATACCCTCTGGTAAACTAACATACGTAACTATGGAAAATTGCCATGTTTAATGGGAAAACTCACTATAAATGGCCATTTTCAATAGCTACGTTAAATTACCAGAGGGTATTTGTTTATTAGCGCCTCTGAAAAAAATCATCTCAACCAACAACCTCAACCAACCGCGCCGCTCCTAGGCACTCGAAGCTGGCGTGGGCCGTAGCGTTCATGATGGTCTCTAAAACATCCTGCGTGGCTGGATAACCCTACCATCAAAGCCATCAACTGCTGGTTTTATTGGTAGTTAGATATGGGATGTGTGGCTTAATATAGATTAGATTTAGAAAGATGATAGTTTTAGAGTTATTGAATGGGGATACAGATCATCTTTCTATGTGTGTGTGATTATGGGTGATGCCATGAATTTCCTCCGTCATCAAACATGGCGATTGCCGGGAAACTCAAACAACATGGCGATTTGCTCGGCTTAGTTCGCTGGGAAAACCATCGAAATGGCTCATCTTCCAGGTCTTGTCTTCCACCACGCACCCCCATCCTGTAGGTTTCGCATGATTTTCCGCAATGAAAGTGACCATTTTGGGTATGCCTCAAATTTTTGGAAAGCCATCATCCAGCATTCATCGGAGAAATCCCTATGTTTGGATTCGAATTCAAATTCCCATGTTTGGTTCCATATATCATCCATATATCATCCATATATCATCCATATATCATCCATATATCAACCATATATATCAACCATATCCCCACTTAATCCCCACTTAGTGGATCCATTTTGTAGCACCTGGCTGGACCCCCGGGTCCCCAGCCAGCGGGTCCCCCCACCTCCTTTTGAGTCACTGTGGTGTATTCACCTGCAGTGAAATGTATCAGCCCAGCTCCAATCCAGTTCATAAACCATGTATAAAACATAGTACACTATGGCTGTGTATATGTAATTATACTACCTATATATTATGTAATACAACATGGTCATGTTATAAAACATGGAAAATATGTGTAACGTATGGTGATGTCTAAAAATGGTGATGTGATATATACTGTATGTTTGTATATCCAGTGTTTAATAAATACTTCATGATATATAATTTATACATAATAATTGATGTAAATATGTTATCCGGTAATTAACCATTGGATATGTTGTAAACTGTATTTCATGATCCATTTATAAACCCTATATGCTGGGGTCAAACTAGGCATGCTTTATGCTCATCCCATCACGCGGATCCAAGATATACGGCTACACAATCCAACTTTTGACCATGACACATATAGAACTGTGGACATAAGCCATTTGCAGAAATGATACATAAATACATATAAATACTAGCCACAACCACGATGCTACCCACTTACGAAGGATGCATCCTCCAGTGAGGAATAATCAGCTTTCAAAATTCTACTTTGAGAACTCGAAACAAATCTTTGTGCTTGAAAACATGTTGCCAGCTTTCATCCTCACCCCCGGGGTGAAAAATTCGCGGAGAACAGTGGTACCCACTGGGTGCCGGCCTTTCACGCGTCTCAAAAGCTTTTGGACTTCTGTCAGATCTGAGATGTGCGGGTTCCAATGCTTGGAGGAACCCGCAGCATGCCATCATGGCATCCCCGAAGTAAAAACCAGTCCGTATGTGGACGTGTGTGCGTGTGTCTACCAAGTAAGTGGCTGTCAAACCTAGCACCCCCGCAATTGATAGTCAGGGTTTACTACTGAGTTGACAAATTCAAATTGGTTTGTCTGAAAATCTAGGCTAAACCCCAAATTTGATGGTTGGCGATAATTTTCCTCATTAGAATGGCAAATTCCAGGGGTATACCCTTCGGAACTCAAACGTGGCTTGCTGGAAAATCCACCAATTATAGATGATTTTCCCAGCTATAATCCTCCATGTATAGAGGATTTCCCATGCAGCTACATTTGAAAGCCGGAGGCATCAGCCGCCATCCCCTGTGCTCCCGACTTCCATCTTCATCGCTTTGCGGACCTGCAACTTTTTCGTAGATGGATCAAACCTAGGAAATAGATTATAGAAATAGCATATTTCAGAGGACAAGCATCCATAAACATCCATAAACACCAGCTATTTTTGGTGCGAACTGCAGGCCCCCCCAGTGTTTTGACTGATCTTCATATCTTTCTATATGTTTGCATGCGTGTGTAGATCCATCCAGCTTCTATAAATCATGGATTCCATATCTATTGCATTTATATAATCATCATATATACATATATATATATATTCATATTTGTATTATAAATATAATAACTATAATATATATATATATATATATAATTATATATATCATTATATATAGATATAGATATAGGTATAGATATAGATATAGGTATAGATATAGATATAGATATAGGTATACCCCCGTTGATGGCAAATCAAAGAACTTCTCTTCATGTGAAAGCTTCGATCTGAGCTTCACCTGCCAATGCGAGTCGCGCGAGATTCCACTTGCTGGGTCGCTCCTGGGCTATGCCGAAGCCCGGACGAGATTCATGGGGTGAAATCAGTGGTTTGGAATCGGGTGAATCCCCATGTTTTGTTCAACTTCAACCAGTTTCCCAATTTTTCCCATCAGCACTTGACCCTTTTTCTGAGCTTGTGGCCACATTTCGAACATCCAGTTGCGACTTCCTGGCTGGCTGCAGGGCGCAAGGGCTGTGTCAGCCCGAACTATGGATTCGTCCCAGAAATGCGGAATTTGCCCTTCGGTAATCAAACATGGTAATTGGAAATTCCCTATAAATGGATGCTTATAGCTGGGAAAATCATCTATACTGGACGTGCTGGATTTTCCAGCAAGCCATGTTTGATTACCAGAGGGTAAAACCTACTTCAGGGTAGTTTTAAGTAGTTTTTAAGGGAAAGTGATGATGAACCATGGGTTGGACTGAGGTTTTGCGGTCTTCTCCATTTTTTTCAGCAGAAACAATGTATCAAAGTTGCAAATGTCACCAAACTCAGCAGCTATCAATAGCTAGCAGTTGCTGCGACAACCGATATCCCAGGTAGGGATATACAGTTTGCACAAACACAATACTAAACAACAATTTGGGGATGAACTCTGTTAAAACTGTTACAATAATCCTGTCATTTCCAGAAAGATCCCGTAATTATATGTAATTATCTAATGATTATTGTATACCATCAGATAATCATTAGATAATCATTAGATAACCATTATACCATAGAAGATACCCGTAGTTTATCTAATGGGATCACTTTTATAGTTATCTAATGATCATCATACTCCCATTGTTATCCCATAGTGATCCCATAGTTCTCCCCAGGTAGTCCCATAGTTATCCAATGATTCGTTGGGATCCCACTTACCCTCATAGCTATTGAAAATGGTGATTTATAGTGGATCTACCCATTGAAAATGGTGATTTTCCATAGTTATGTAAACGTTTACCAGAGGGTAAAAACCCGGGAGTTGTTGAAACTGCCCTGCCTACTCTGCATGCACTGCAGCGCGCTATCTTGGCAGGTTTCGACCCCAGTCGTTCATTGGGTTGGTCTAAGGGAAAATCTACCGGAAACCATGGCTCTACCATACTGGTACCAGCCAAAAAAAAAAGGATCATCAATGATAATCAGTTTGTACAAGTATGATATCATTCATTATCATTGAAACATTGAAGACGTCGTGGATCATCAATGATAATCGGATGATCCTCGAATTCAGATCATCATTCTGAAGACTTGTCGGACTGATGGGCGCTTGGGGGCTGAGCTGTACCCAAAAAATAGACTCCCCAGTCTCTTCCGAAGCCTATATATATATCCTTGAGGAAGTAGTGACTAAGTACTGGAGACTTGATATCCTATAAATCCTATATGAATATGAAAAGTGTATGAATATATATATATATATATAGCTTATATATATATATAGCTTATATATATATATAGCTTATATATATATAGCTTATATATATATAGCTTATATATATATAGCTTATATATATATATAGCTTATATATATATAGCTTATATATATATCCTTTGGAAGCCGATATCCATATTCTTGAACTTGCTCAGCTCTGATGTCTTGTGATTCTTCAGCTATAATTTTCATCCCTGAGCAACAATGGCCATCCCATCCGACACTGTCAGCCCAAAATAGCTATGTGGACCTACTTGCGGTGGTGCCCTAGTTGTAAGTTGGCTTATAACTACATTAAGTATAGATACATCTACCAGGCTAACCCCAGTGAAATATGATTGAACTAAACCAACTTAACGATGCCGCACTGAAACCACCACCCCTCTCGTATTTCCTATTTGCTGTTGGTTCAATCCCAATATATCCCTATCATATCCCATGATACATCACAGAAAACATCCCCATCATTCTCCCAACATATATCCATTCTCTTCATGGAATCCATAGCTACTGATGGGATTATATCTCCGTTAAAGATTCATACATCCCTTTTTCACATGAAACATACCCATCATAGTCCCATTATGTTCCCAGTGCTTTCCTTTTGCTGGTGGTTAAATCCTCTATATTAGACTCTATATCCCTATCAAAAATTCCATTAAATCTCCATTGCTTAATCCCTCCATCATTCTCCCATCATATGTCATGATTGATGACCAATACGTCCGTTGTATCCCAATATTGTTGCCTTTACTCCTACTGTGCTGCATATATTCCCATGATATCCCCAACATCCATCATGATACCAATTGGGCTGCTATGTCCCATTATATTCCCATTAGATCCCCATTTGCTGGTAGATAAATCCCCCATCGTATCCCTACTACAGCAACCCCCCAAAAAGATAGACAATTAGATTATCACTAGCTTAGTAGGGATACAATCGGGATTAGATTTACAACCCCCCAACAAATCATACGTCCCAATTTCAATTATCACTAGCTTAGAACTAAATGATTTTGAACTTACTGCTTGTGATAATTACAACCAATTATATCCCAACTATATCCCAATGTGTTATTACAACCAATTATACCAACTAATTTATAAATCATATTATATACCAACTTTCCGTTCTAAATGAAACCTTCGTCGCTGCGTCATCTGAGACCCCTGGCCAATTGCCAGTCGATGTGGACTCAGCGGCATTCCCCCTGGAGACTCCTCGCCCCACATAGCCCCAAATGGTTTCTTATGACACACCGGAGGGTTCTTAATCACCAAATGTTCACAGGGTTAGCTGATTTGAATGGGACTTCAACAACAAATGTGGCTTGGTTGATTTACGTTGGCTAAGTTGATTTGTAACTCCAATTTCACTAGGGTTTATGGCAATTACACCTGTAGCTAATGGATGCGAATAGGGTTTATAAACCAAGTTTGTACTGGATCGCTATGGGGTGGATGTTGATATGATAATCTGTAGTAGATGAATCACAGCAGTTGATGTGGAATCTAAGACTCGCGATTCATGTCATAGATGCCATACTTTGACACAATCCATCGTAAATACATGTTCATATGCGCCTGTACACACTATGTGTATGTATATATATATATATACATATATATATATTCTTATATATGTGTGTACATTCAATTGTGAGCATAGATAGTCTATACATTAATGCATCTATTTATGTATCGATACGGACGAATTTTCCAAATAATTCACCAGACACATGTCGGCCATTCGGCCGTTCTGGGAAGAAATCCAGAAATCATCCCGTGCAACTTACAGTGTTTCATAGATAGTTACCAACTGGTGCAGGATGGGTTGTCCATTCACAATGCGAAAAAATATGTATGTACATTATATACAAAAAATATCAATGAATTATGAAACATTGATAACGTGTATACATAATTAATTTGTAGTCCCCTTATTAACGAAGTATGCATGTTTTCCCATATTTTACAATAGTCCCATATAATAGCTAAGATGTATATACATAGCTCCATGTTCAATTATGCGTGTAAAGCAATAATAAACCACACATCTTGAGTTGGTTTATACCACGCATCTATGTTATAAAAGTGGGGATAATTTACTATTGGTTTACTAACATCATACATTACTTGGATGTGTGGGCCCCACGAATCGGATCCGTGGTGTATACAGTCCATTGATCTAGCCCATACTTCATCCCATAGATAGGGAATATTCCATGTTCATCTAACTGAGGGTTTCTCACCCCATTTACTAAGTAGGATGCACATCCAAGTAACCATTATGGGGATAACATGGGATGTATATATATATACACATTCTATAATCCATGTATATACATATGGGGGGTTCCTAATATTAAAATGGGGGATCCCACAATAGCTGGTTTGTCATGGAAAATCCAAAGGAATTGGATGATTTAGGGGTACCCCTATTTCAGAAAACCCCCACATAATATATGGAAAACATAGCTGGAAAACCGACTTTGTAGATACCCATTATACACATATTGGTTATTATAAATGGGGATATATCATCATTAACCATATTAACACATATGATTATGTATATAATATATCTCCATTTATAATCCCGCATAATATGGTTACTTACATATCATGGGGATATCTATTGTTTATTTATGTATATAAACATGTATAAATTATATATATATAAGATATAAATAGATAAGGGTTACATCTACTGTTTGGTGGTTTCAACCCCTCTGAAAAATATTAGTCAAATGGGAGTATTTTTCCCATTCTATGGAAAAAAAATGAAACCACCAACCAGTAAGGGTTATATCTATTGTATTACACATATATAACCCATATTTCATCCCATACGAGATCCCATCGCCGGTCCCCGGTCCTTGGACCGTGGGGTTCTCTTCGACCCATGCCTGGCGAAAAACATCGGCAACGGCAGCCGTCATAGCTTGGTGATCCAAATGGCAAAAATATGGGTCTTAACGCGATGTTATGGAGATTTTATAGGGATTTTTATTGGATTGTTATTGGGATTTAATGGCAATAAATGGGATGTTAACCAAAAACGGTGATTTCATTGGGATTAAATGGGATTTAGTGGCTATGACAGGAGGGTATAGAGTAGCGACTTTATGCTGGATCGAGGAGCTTTCAACTGGAAGCAACAAATCATTGGGAGTTAACCACCAACCACATGATTCTGTGGACATTGATTCTTGTGATGGTGGTTACCCTCTGGTAAACTAACAGTTAGCTATTGAAAATGGCCATAGAAATAGTGAATTTTCCCATTAAAAATGGTGATTTTCTGTAGTTACGTTAGTTTACCAGAGGGTAACTCCCAATAATATTCTGGTGGTATAATCACTCCCAATTGTGGATATACACCACCAATCATAATGTGTATATTTGTGGACATTGATTAGTGTGATGGTGTAGTATTGTGAAAATGTTTCTCAAAACAGAGCAAGATAGGATTTGATGGATTGAGATGATAAACTCAAAAATTAGCTAAAATTAAATCCCAAAAATTATGATATAAATGATGATAAACTCAAAATTCATTTTTGAATTGGATGTCACTTTTCTGACATTTAGGGATTGGATCATCTAAAAATTGCTCTGATTTGATGGATTTAATCCATTTACAATGGAATTTAGGCAGTTGGGATTTAGCTGCACCAACAGAAATGCACCCAGCTTAAGTCATTGAGGTACCCGCAAAACCCATCCAATTTGGGAGGCCGATCATTTTTGATGGTGGGATGATCGACTTTTTTAATGGACACTTCGAAATCATTGAATGGATAATGTTTGGGTAATAGTAAATTTAATTAGTACTTTATCTGTTGGATAAGTATGGCATATGACCAATCATTGACAGTATATAATATAGTATATATAATAGTATATATAATAGTATATATAATAGTATATATAATAGTATATATATATATATATATATATATATATTAGTATATATAATAGTATATATAATAGCATATATCATAGTATATAACCTAAATAGTATATTGACTATCCAAATGATCGAATGGATCTGTTGATCCACCTGCCTTCGATCGCCATGATCTATCTCATCCTGAGTGGATCCCATGGGGTCCCCAATGGGTTTTAAAAAATTGTGATTCCATGGATGATTTCATGGTGATTTAGTGGGATTTAATGGTGATTTATGGTGATTTAATGGTGATTTAATGGATGGTTTAATGGTGTTTAATGGTGTTTCATAGGAATTCATCGGGATTCATGGGGATTTGTTCACCAACAATCATGTTTTTGAGGTCAGGCCCCTGTTGATGAAAATAGTGACAGATTCACGCACAGTTCACTTGGTTAACTGTTGAGTTTATGGGGGATACATAGTCAATGGGTTTATAAACCAACTTATAACTCTGGGGACCTCGCCTTGTATTTCAGGATGTTGTTCTTACTGGGATAGTTCTCAAAGAGCGGCTAAGATTCAACATGAAAAATATAGAATGACGTGATTTTCTGTGGTTGGAAAACGGGATATGTGGCCATTTTACCCGAGGGTGTGGCCATTTTACCTTGGTTTACCGCCATTTCAAAAAAAAACCACATGGGTTTGTCTGAAAATAGGGTATATTCCCAATTTAATAGCAATTTAATAGGGATAATGATCATTAACCATTGGGTTTAGGGGTACACTATTTTCAGACACACCCACATGACAACACAGCCGCCAAGTCACGCCCAGATGTGCCACCTTCACCCGGTTCCTCGGGTTCCTCAGTAGCAACTGCCGGCCTTCCAAGAAAGTTGCCACGAATGTCCAGGCAAAAACATCAAAAGTATCTACATGCCTATCTATCTCTGTATTTATCTGGTTATCTATCTATCCATCCATCTAACTAACTACTTATATTTAAAAATATATAAACCTATAGCCTATAATTCTATAAAAGTCTAAATATCTATATCTATGTATATAGCACCCCGCAGCAGGATAAAAAGGTAAAATCGTGCAAAAATATTGATAAACACCGTTTCTATCTTTTTGTGGGTTACTATACAAAATAATGCGTGTCTCTTCAGTTTTGCCACGATTTTCTGTCGTTTCAGACTGCATGATACATCTTCTAGCAGATACTATATCACCTGGGCAAATTGGTATTGTTTCTATACCCCTGCAGTAAACCCTTTCTGTTCATACTTGCCTCTACTAACCCCCATTCACTCTGAGCTCATTATGAGGTCGATAAAATTTGACCAAAACCATATTCTGATATATATATATATATATATATATGTATGTGTATGTATATATATATATATATATATATATATATATATATATATATATATATATATATATATATATATATATATATATATATATATATATATATATATATATAT